>Ga0164243_10000103_pt1 | contig 214376 bp, 192 predicted proteins | sample OricompcompostOP_FD_108781 | JGI IMG/M metagenome (GOLD analysis project Ga0164243, IMG submission 108781) | Organic Plus compost microbial communities from Emeryville, California, USA - Original compost - Organic plus compost (OP) | ecosystem: Engineered > Solid waste > Mixed feedstock >... | reverse complement strand
TTGATCGCTTCGATGGCTACTTTAGCCTTAAAGCCTGCACTGAATTTTCTCCGTTCTTTTTTCATTTTTCAACTGCTAAGTTAAACATTTAAGCAGCTGTCCAATTTTTGGGGAGTATTATACAGCAAATTTCCTGGTCGAGCCTACAGATGACGATATTTATGTCGCGGTTAAATTGGTTGAGCATGCGTTACGAGTCGACACCGAAAACCTACTGACACCAAACACTAAAGGCTCTACCCTACATCGGTTATTTACCCGAACTGAACTCCAGATTTTCCAACTGATCCGACAGAAGAAAAACACAAAAGAAATAGCTGAGACGCTTTTTCTTAGTCCAAGTACCATCAAGAATTACCGTCACAACATTTGCGCTAAATTAGGGCTAAAACCTGAAAATAACGCGCTGTTGAAATGGGTTTTGCAAAACGGTCAATTAATTCCCTAGAAGTAATATTACCACCAACCGCCACCTTGCTCCTGCACGGTGGGCCTATAACTGATTTCTGAAGATTCAATCTTTGGTGCCGTCGTTTGCTCAAACCGCATATCTAGCGCTGTTACAACTTCCGTATCTCCTGCATCGTTGCCATTTTTCGGTTTATCGTTTGAAGGCAAATCCGGCATGGAAGCTGGCGATTGTCTAATCTGGTGCACATTTTGCTCCGTTTCAATAGTTACTGCTTTCGCAAGGGCAATCTTTTCTGCCAAAATTGTGGTTGAGAAGGTACTCTCCAGCTGAAGGTTTCCATGGATTACACATCCAGGATCGATTTGAGCTTGCCTAGCCAAAATCGACCCGATGATCTCAGCGTTTGCTCCGATTCTAAGGTTACCAATGCAGATGATATCCCCGTCCACCCGTCCATGTACAAGGCAATCTGTCGCCGCAACCAGCCCCCTAACAACCGCTCCTCTAGCGACGGTCAAAGTATCCTGACTGTAAAAATTACCCGAAATCGCGCCGGTTAATATTGCTGAACCCAAGAAAACAACGTCATCCCCAATTCGGATAGGCAGAGTATCTAATCGCTCTTCTGGCGCTTTGTTCTGCTTCCTAAATAAGCCACCGAAAAACATGTTTTCGCTTTACTGAGCCGATTCAGTACCCTCAAAGTTGGTAACTATCGTTGTTGCATTACCTATATCAATGCCTACAGCCGACCTCACTTTACCATTTGACAATCGTAATGAGTGAAACGCGTAACCCTTACTCGCTTGTGTTTCCGGATCGTCCAATACATGTAATTGTGCGATATTTCCAAATTCTTCTTGAAAACATTCAACCAAATCTTCATAGTGCATAGCACCGCCGCATAAATATATTTGGTTGGATTTCATAAGATTAGCATCAGTAATTACGTTCCTAAGGTTAGGTGATATTACTTCGCGGTAGTACGTCCGGATCGCATTCTTACGGAGTTCCCGGAGGTCAATATTTTGGCGGTTTAAGAAGACATATCCCCGTTGAAAAGCCTCATCGAATAAATGAGCGTTTCGGAATTCCAAATAATATTTCTTTTTCAACTCGTTGATCATGATATTGACGGCATACCTTATTCCGTGGGTACTGACCATGGACTGTTCGATAATTCCAGCATCCGTACTTAGGATTGATTCAAAAGTACCGAAGCCACAGCTTAAAACGAAGAAATTGCCCGACGCCTTGGGTGCACCTTTTCTAATTGCCAGGGTACAGCCGACGATCTCCGGTATGACGTCTACATTTTGTACGTCCAAAACGACCTTTTTCCGTCCTCCCGAGCTGAATGTTGCAGCGTCAAATTCTATTACATGTGTGCGCTTAAAAAATTCAATGGCCTTGTCTTTGTATATATGATATGTCGAATACGGAAAGCCGAGCGTCACTGTTATCGGCTGTTCGACGACGTCTTGTACCAATAGCAATGCAGCTTTTCCCAATAGTTGAAAATCGGTGTCCTCCGGTGACGAGTTTATAAGCTTATGAGGGAATTGCCCCTCATTGATGGCTAGATCGCCGCAAATAAACCATTGATCATCGTGATAAATCCTTAGGCCTCTCAATAGGTCTTTCGACGTATTGCTTAATACCGCATTGTTGGTCTCCACTAAGCTGGAAAAAGACTGGATTGAATAATTCATGATAGCTATATTTTAGATCTGATGATTACTAGTGTTGTGATCTGCCAATTACGCGAATACGTGACACATATCGTCCTGGAATTTTTCATAAATAACAGGTATCTATATTCACTATCCTTCGTTTACTACTCGGCTAAATTCAGCCGCAAACATGATAAAGATCAATCGACGCGGCAATTTTTACTTTCATTTATTGACAAATATCAATAACTATTTTGAGACCCTTGCTTTTTTCGCACGTATACGGCACAAAGTTTCCAACGTCATGCCCAAATAGGATGCTATATATTTTAATGGGATACGATTTAATAACGTTGGCTGCGTTTCCAAAAAGCGTTGATACCGCTTTTCAGCGGAAGGAATGCGGCAGATATACGCCCGTTCTTCAGCTCCTCGATAATTATTTTCGAGAAGAATCCGGCCAACGACGTTTGCTTCAGGAAAATGCTCATATAGAAATTCAATTAAGGTTTTAGGTATTGCGACTAACGTGGAATCTTCGAGCGCTTGGAGATACTCTTCGGTCGCTACTTTAAGACCGAGATCACGGATGGAACCCACAATTTCATTTTCTTCATTAATCCAAGTAGTTACCTCTTTTTTTCCCACCTTAATAAATCCACGAATCACGCCCTTGAGTACCAAATATAAATTTTCATTTTTTTCAAACGGGCTGATCAAAAACTTTCCTTTCTTGATAAAGACCGGATACGTTTCGCGATTAATGTGCTGAATTGCCACTGGCTGAATAGAATAAATGGCATTTGCAAATGTTGCAAATGGTGAAACCCCTCCAAATTCGCCCCATGGACTGGCGCCTCCTTTATCCCGCATCATCAATTGAACGACTTAACTTAATTATTTTCTGGTGTGTAATGCTTTCCGATTTCGATTTCTCCAGCATAACTAGCCCCTTTTTCTACGGTGAGGCTTCTGGCATTTAGTTTTCCGAATATTGTAGCAGATGCCATGATTTTGATAACGTCTGCTATAACGTTACCTTTCAGGTGGCCGAAAACGGTGGCCGATTCAACCGTAACATTTCCGGTGACACTACCCTCCTCTGCAATAATAAGATTGCCACCATTTAATACGTTGCCAAAGAGCGTACCCTCAACACGGACACTCGGTGCATCGCTGATGTCACCATTAATTACACATCCATTTCCGATAAGCGTTGGTGGTTCTGCCATATTTTAAAAAGGTTTTTGTAGTCGTATAATGTTCTAATAATATGCTTTTCCCAATAACGTATTACTACGGTGCAAAGACAGCTATAAGTGACATTGATTTTTAGGCGCACTTTCCGAAATAAGCTGATAGCTCAAGAACTTTTTTGACTTTATCGCGCTATCGTAGAAAATGCGGTCTCTTTCACTAGTTAGCGTGGTCTTCATAAAGACCGAGGCTTAACGTACTTCTTTGACGTGGATCTCCTTGTCTAGATTGTTAAACAAATTAATGAATTATTGAGAAACGGTTCAATAGACCCTGGGGTCTTTTTGGTAAAACACAAGCATTCTTCTCATCGCTTTTGAAGACCGCCAGTGCCCTTAATGATGGCATTTTTTTTGCTCTTCGAATACAAAGCACTACATTTGCGCCGCACATGACAATAACAAAAAAGAGCCCGGTTGCAACGATTTTTATACTTGGGCTACTATCCGCGGTCGGCCCATTTTCGATTGATATGTATTTGCCCGGATTTGAGTCGATTGCAAACAGTCTGCAAACTTCGGTAGCCCACATTCAGCTTTCACTTACGTCTTTTTTTGTCGGCATAGCCTCCGGACAGATCGTTTATGGCCCGCTGTTGGATCGTTTCGGGCGTAAAAAGCCATTAATTGTCGGCTTAGTTATCTATGTTGTTGCTTCCATCGGATGCGCGCTAACAAACTCCGCTGACAACTTAATTTTGTTTCGATTTATACAGGCACTAGGCAGTTGCAGTGGCATGGTCGCGTCCCGTGCTATGGTACGAGACTTTTTTGGACCTTCTGAGAGTGCCAAAATATTCTCCCTTTTGATGCTGGTTATTGGTGTTTCGCCGATATTGGCACCAACGGTCGGGAGCTTCGTGATTACACATTGGGGCTGGCACATGATCTTTGTGGTGTTAGCACTTATCACACTTCTCATTTTGGTAGCGGTTTTATTCTTCCTTCCCGAAAGTCAACTGCCGAACCGCGAACTCTCGCTTTTGCCCAGGCCAATCATAGCCTCGTATTGGCAGGTCTTTACCACCCGCCAGTTTCTAACCTATTCGTTCGCAGGAGGGTTGGCTTCCTCGGGTTTGTATGCCTATCTCGCTGGCTCCCCTTACGTGATGCTCTCGATATACGGGCTTACAGAAAAACAGTACGGCTTCATTTTCGCACTTATAGCATCCGCATTGATTACGGCCAGTCAACTAAACCGACGAGTTTTGAACCGACATAGTAGTGAAAAAGTGGCGAAGAAGGCGTTGATCATACAATCAACGACAGGCATAATACTGACGGTGTGCTGCCTGACAGGCTTTATCAATTTGTTTGTCATGGTGTTCATTATTTTCTTGTTTTTGGGCGCACAGGGCTTTGTATTTCCGAATACTTCGGCACTCGCCCTTAGCCCCTTCAGCAAACAGGCCGGGAGCGCGTCCGCGTTGTTGGGAAGTCTACAGATGGCCTGCGGCGCTCTGTCCTCGGCGTTGGTCAGCTATTTTCACAACGAAACAGCGATACCCATGGCAGTCGTTATGGCCGCATGCGCTAGTTTAAGCCTAATTATTGTTTTATTGGGAGGGAAAAAGTAAGTAGAATTGGTGCAGACTGGCGCCCTGTCATGTATTAATGAGCTTGCCTGTGCAAAAGATTTTCCAAAGCAAGGCGGTATCCGTCCAAGCCGAAGCCACAAATTACGCCGCTACAATTTTTTGCAAGAAAGGAGTGATGTCTAAATGATTCCCGTGCATATATATTAGAGATGTGAACCTCAATAACCGGCGTAGTTATGGCTGCGATCGCATCAGCTATTGCCAGCGATGTATGCGTGAAAGCTCCAGCGTTTAAAATGATGCCATCCGTACTAAAGCCCAGTTCGTGGAGTTTATCAATGATAGCACCTTCATGGTTGCTCTGAAAATAGCTCAGCTCCACAGAGGTATACTGAGCCTGAAGGGTTTCAAGGTAGGCTATAAAATCCTGATCTCCATAGACACTTTTCTCCCGAATCCCCAATAAGTTCAGATTTGGACCGTTAATTATTACAATTTTGCTCATATTGAACGCAATATTAAAAAATTATCAGTATTCTAAAAATCGTAATAGAAATTACGAAACGACGCACGAAGTCCTAGCGTGACCATTCCTGTTTGATGATGTCGTCCTTGAATGGGAATCTCGTGACGTCGATAGACCGCTCCTGCTTCTAAGCGCAGGTTATACTTAGGGTTGAATAAATAGGAAATTTTCCCATCAATATAAAGCAATTTATTTTTAATACCTTGTCCGATCTCGTTACCATAGACATGTAAGTGAGTGTCATATGATTTAAAAATATCTTGGCCGTAGTTTGTTACCGAATCTGGGTCGGTGCCCGTCTGCCCCCATGTGCTTTGTAGTGAGAAGTCGAACCGATTGTATGAATAATTCAATATTCCTACTAGTTCCCTGAAATTCGCTCCCCAAGGATGAGCAAGCGGTTGTCCATAGTTACTGTAATTACTCACTGGGTCAAAGTGTGCGTAGGTGTATGGCCTCGCAGTATTATACTCAGCCAAAAAATTCAGATCTTTTATTCCCAAGAGATCAAATCCTCTAAAGCCAATCTGCGCGCCCCATTTATTATTGACATGGCCTTTCCCGCCGAAGAATTCCTGGGCGGTAAATTCACCCAAAAGGAACTGTCCATATACCGTTAAGTTTTTAAGTAATTTATATTTGGAGTTTAGACCAAGATGCATTTTATCCGGAGACGATCGGTTCGTCAGCTCGATAGGCCGCATGAAAATGACTGGGTTGAAGTAGTTGAAGTCAAAGCCCCGCCGTCCCATAGCATTTTTTGCACCCCAAACCACAGATTGAAAAAAACCGATCGAAAACCGATTATCAACATTCCAATCCAAGTATTGAAATGCACCCCACTTCCAGTTGTCTCCGGCGCGGGTTGTGTCCGCAGCGCGTGGATGTATTGGATCAAGCATGTAAGTCCACATACTGAGATACTGAACATTACCTAGTTTTCCAGTTAGTTTTAGCGCTGTATAGTTTGATGAAATGTCGGATAGCAGCATTGATCGGTAGCCATCTCCGATAAAATTTTTATCATACGCCAACGACACGTTTAGATACCGATTAACGGTATACGAAAGGGATGCGGACGAATACATCCAATCTTTAATCCGCGGGTTTACGAAAGTGGTTTTTCCATGCCCCTGTCCGGGAGTGATTGCGTTTCTGAAAATATAATCGTCCAGATAACTTGGAAAAACACTTTGGTTTTCAAAAAAATTGGCATAAAATGAAAACTTTTGACCAATTGACCCACCTGCCTGTGCACCACGAGTATTTAGCCATGTTGTCCGGCCACCTCCCGCAAAATCTCGTCCTATCTGAAAATCGGGCACAAAATCGGCATAGAAAGTATAATCAGCTTTTTGTATGTCGATAAGATGCTCATTATAAAGTTTACGTCCGCCCCACGTTTTCTTTTCTCGGACACCTAGTTGCATAAGCGAATCGTACCTTGGCTGTACGGCGCTGTCGATGATCATAGGTTTCAACGCCGTATGCAGCTTGGTATCCATGCTATATAGCGTCTGGTTCAATTTCTGATAAAAGTGATAGGAATACGGTTGATAGGTGGATTGCGGACGCCCTACTTGCCAACACATGATGAATAGGAAAAACAATGCAAGCCGTACGAAATGAGGTATAAATGGTTTTTGCATAAGTATTGACTCTGCTTGCAAAGATAAGATTGATCCCCAAGAATTAAGCGACTAATTCGCCTTTTTTGTATTTATCGGCGTGCTCCAAACAAGGGGATTGACGTCTCTCTGCCGAAATTGCAAACCCAGCAAACCAATCATCGGTTGGCAATCGCCTCTTTAAACGAGATTTGGCCAATCGCCTTCCTTGGCCACTAAATCGAATTTGCAGTCCTTTCCGTAGTATTTTTTTTGCATATTGCGTCCGGAAAAACGCAACGAATAACCAATTGGAAATATAAAATGAATAGGAAATCATTTATTCGAAACGCTGCGGTACTCGGCACGGGCATATTGGCAAGTAGGATTTCAAAAGCTTCGACCGTTGGTGAATTCCCTAATGTACGAGTATCAAAGGATCAGCGTCATTTTGCCAGCGAAGCGATTGAACAGGCCATTTCTGAGTTTCAAAGTCGTGTGCCAAATAAGGAACTGGGTTGGCTTTTCAACAACTGCTTCCCCAATACGTTGGATACGACTGTCTTTACTGAAGATAAGGGTGGTAAACCCTATACGTACGTAATTACAGGCGATATTGATGCCATGTGGCTTCGTGATAGCAGTGCACAGGTATGGCCCTATTTATCGTTTACGAAAGAAGATCAAAATCTACAGCGGGTCATAGCAGGATTGATCAATAAGCAAAGCCAATGCATCAATATTGATTCTTACGCTAATGCGTTTTACAATGACCCTAAGCGCGTGGGGGAATGGGCAAATGATCATACCGACATGCAACCTGGAATTCATGAGCGAAAATGGGAGATTGATTCACTCTGTTATCCCGTTCGTCTCGCATACGGATATTGGAAAACTACTGGGGACACAGGGCCGTTTGACGCAAGCTGGGTTGCTGCGCAACGCAAAATCCTAAAAACCTTCCGAGAACAACAGCGTAAGGACGGCCTTGGGCCGTATCGATTTGAGCGTACGACGGCTCGCGGTACCGACACCCTCCAAATCGACGGCTACGGATATCCCGTAAATCCGGTTGGCTTGATTTGTTCGGGTTTCCGGCCGAGCGACGATGCCACAATCTTTTCATTTCTCATACCGTCCAATTTATTTGCTGTAGTCAGCCTTCGGCAATCGGCGGAAATGTTGGCAAATATTGCTAATGAACAAGTGTTGGCTACTGAGATGCTTGACCTCGCCGATGAAGTGAAAAAGGCCGTTGACAGACATGGCATTGTGGACCACCCAGTTCACGGTCGGATTTATGCGTACGAAGTTGACGGTTTTGGCAGTTACATGATGATGGACGACGCCAACATACCAAGTTTACTATCGTTGCCTTATCTGGGTGCAGTAGATGTCAATGATCCGATTTATCAGCATACACGGGCATTCGTATTATCGCCAAACAATCCATTTTTCTTTAAAGGGATGGCAGCTGAAGGAATTGGCGGACCCCACATTGGACGCGACATGATTTGGCCAATGGCCATTACAATGCGGGGGCTTACTGCTACCAGCGATGTTGAAATTAAAGCATGTATTGAGCTCCTGCGCTCCACTCACGGCAATACCGGATTTATGCACGAGTCGTTTCATAAAGATGATCCAAAAAACTTTACACGGAAATGGTTTGCCTGGGCGAACACATTATTTGGTGAATTTCTATGGAAAACCTACAAAGAAAAGCCATCTTTGCTGAAGTAACAACTGGCAGTATTGCGCTTATAACAAGCGGGTAGGGTGAAAGCGAAGCGTGTTATCTGATAATTATCAGTGATACTGCCGGCCAAACGTCTATAAAATATGGGCCCGATCGGCATATTTGATTCCGGCTACGGGGGACTTACCGTATTCCGGGAGATATCTAGGAAATTACCACAATACGACTATGTGTATCTGGGCGACAATGCGCGGATCCCGTATGGAACTCGCTCGTTTGAAACGGTCTACTCATTTACAAAAGAATGTGTTGAATATTTATTTTCGGTTGGTTGCCGTTTGGTCATCTTAGCATGCAACACAGCCTCGGCAAAAGCGCTCCGCACCATACAACAGACCGATCTTCCCAAACATGCCGAATTGCGGAAGGTGCTCGGTGTTATACGGCCCACGACGGAAATCATTGGCAATTACACTGCAACGCGGCACGTTGGCATTTTGGCCACCGCAGGCACAGTAAAATCAGCTTCCTACCCCATCGAAATTCACAAATTTTTTCCTGATATCACCGTGCATCAACAAGCATGTCCGTTTTGGGTGCCTCTGGTGGAAAATAATGAACTGGATTCGCCCGGGGCGGCATATTTCGTGGAATCAGACATTAAGCAACTCTTGAAACAGTCACCGCAGATCGATACCGTCATACTGGCCTGTACGCACTATCCCCTGTTGTTGCCGTTAATCCGACGGTTTACGCCGCCGCATGTTAAAATTCTATCACAAGGGGGGTTGGTCGCGAACAGCCTCGCTAACTACCTACAGCGGCATCCTGAAGTCGAAACGTTATGCACAAAAGGAGGCGCCGTACAATTTTTTACTACCGACAGCGAGGTGGATTTTGAAGAAAGAGCCGCCGGATTTTATGGCCGTAAAATTACAGCTACGCCTGTGAACTTAGCACCGGAATGCTAAAAAATCATATTACTCAACGATTGTCACTTCCACCCTGCGGTTCTTTTGCCGACCCTCCTTGGTATTGTTTGGCGCGACTGGTTTGCTTTGACCGTATCCTTTTGTCTGTATCTTACGCGCTTCGAGCCCCTTTTCAACAGCATATCTCTTGACAGATTCTGCTCTTTTCTCCGAAAGCCACTGGTTATATTCTTCAGTTCCTGTAGCATCCGTATGCCCTTCGACGATAAGAGAAGCGCTGGGGTAATCGTCCATCAGGTTTACCAATTTATCTATCTCAGTCTTTGCTTGATCGGTTAGATACGACGAATTAAGCGGAAACAGTACGTCGGAGTCAAATGTAACCATTATACCTCGATCCGTTCTTGAGGCATCTTCAAAATTCCGCTGCACATTCTGAAGGCCGTCGGTTGTGCCATCAACGCTAACCTGAGCGCCCGGATTGACCGTCATTTGTTTATTTTTACACGAAAAAAACGCGACGGATACAAGTACCAAACAGGAAAAGTAGACAATGTGTTTCATATAACTTGGCAATTAATTATCGGGGTTATTTGTGTCGTAAAAATAGAAAAACAATGTGAAAGAAATGCAATTTTTCACCTTTTTCCATTAGGTTCATTGACCAGGATCGATCGAAGTAAAATGTGCGTTGACTACCCGATTAATTTCAGGATGCTTCGAAAACAAATCCCAAATCAAACCTGAACGGCCATTTTCTATCATTACGATAATAACTGCTTGATTGAAGGTATCGTATTGATCTGAAACGGCGTTCGAACTAAGATCAATCCCCTTCCGAAAACCGTACTCAGTAAATAACTCCTTCCCATATTTGTAGTAAAACATCCGCATTGATTTCAGGGCGTCCCCAGGCAAGAAGGGAAAACTTCCAATCGCCATAGCCGGATTAATTACCCTGGACGCTGAATAATCTACGCTTGGCGCAATCGAGTTTTCCATGCCCCAGACATCTAAGGAAAAGCTTCCGTTAGCTGCTTCATTATCCCTGCGCCGGTATGCTTCAATAAGGTTGACCTGATTTGTATAGTAGTCGGCAAATGTATCCCTTTTGCTTCGCGGATCGAACGCCAAAAACGGCTTATAAGATTCGACTAAGGATTTATCGATGCTGCCAACGACAATCGGTAGTCCATAAAGGGTCGTGTCTTGCCCATAGGGAGCTTCTAAATATTCCGGAAGCATCGAGGCACTGGAATCTCTAATGTCCACTGCGAACGACGGGTTATCTGCGAGCTCCAGCGAGTGCAAGGTGTCGGTAACGGTCCGTACGACGCCTAGCCCCTGTTCGTAGGCCTCCGGTACTACATGATATTCTGGTGACGCAAGTGCAAGCAGATAACTCACTAAACTTTCGTTGAATCCACCCAGTGGCTTTGCGTGGCGAAATCCTGCAACTGGAGACCAGCTGTCGAGCAAAATATGTTCTTGGCCGTTGATCGTAAAGTGGTTCCACTCTATACCCTCCCAAAGTGAGGTGATCCGGCCAGACAACGAGTCAACGTCTGTGCTATCATTATAAAGGTACGCTTGGGCAACCAGCAGTCCCTGCACGAGAAAAGCCGTGGCTTGGAGATCGGCCATGGGTATCGAGTCTACTTCATAAACTCCCTGATGTGTACGCCCATCTATCAATGCAGGAAACGCTCCGTGATAGCGCTCCACCTGGTCCAAAAAATCTAAAATGCGCCTGAGTCGACTGCGGATCGCAGATTGAGACACAAAACCCCGTGAAGATCCGGCAATCTGAGCGAGAATGCTGAGTCCGGTTTCTTGCACCGAAACTGTCGCATTATCTACCCCGAGCCGAATGGCGTGCATGCCGCTGTTTACTTCCGTTCGTTCTAAAAAGTAATTGAGGTGAGCCGCTTGTATAAAGTCGAGGAACTCGTTGTCATTAGCTGTCTTCGTATGGGCATTTAGGATATTTGAAAATGGTGATTCCGAGTAATCATAATCGACCCACGCAATTTTGTAATAATAGGTTTTATTTGGTTGTGGCACATAGTCTGAATATTTCTGAACGAAAATTGGCCGAATAGCAACAGGTGTGAAGTGATCATTATCGTCCGAGCGATAGATTTTAATGTAGCGAATGCTTGGTGTTAACGGCAGTTGCCAGGTAAGGTCGACGTGGCGATCAAAAGCCTTTGCTGACGACAACACAGCGGGAGAGGTTAATTTAACTCGCGGAGGATTCGCTGAAAGAAACTCAATTTGGTCAATATACAACCGATGGGTACCGACTTTATTCTCACCCTGTGAAAGATGTATTCCCCGTATAGGTTCGCCTATTCGGAAATCATCTATTGCACTGAGCGGTAAGCTAACCTGCAACCAGCTATTTGATTTGAAATCCGTGATGTACCTAGCTATGCTAATGGGCTGACTAACGGTGCTCCCTTGTTCGATAGCAATTTTTGGCAACGCCGCCGGCGCTGTTTCGGTTGCCACAAATAGCTTAAACGTAAGACGATCGTTTTGCTTTGCATGATAAAAGCTCCCTGAGTCAGGATAGAAAATTGTTACCTCCCAACTCCCGTCGACGCCAGTTGAATAATCCAGTGAAAGCGCATTGCCAGGTGTGAAAAATACCGAATCTGATACAGGCAATCTTCCCCCTACGTTGTTGACCCAGCTCGTGCCTTGATACCTAACAGCACTATACGCGTAATTGCCGGCCATTATGCTATTTTCAAACAATACCTCGGGATACGTGTCAGCGAAGATCGAGCCCACCGTAACGAAATATAACAATACCTGCAGGGTAACCGTTTTAACCATAGTGTTTGTGTGATTCAGAACAATGAATGACAAAATTATACAAAAACCAAGCCATCTCCAGATTATATTGAAAACACTTTTGAAAAACACCGGTTATTTTCAAGTACGGAAAATTCCCTAACTTAGCGCCCTAATTTGCAACAGCAATCTATGAAAACAACATTTGATTTTGAAAAGCCAATCGCCGATCTGCAAATTCAGATTGAGAAGGTTCATCAAGTAGCGGAAAAGACCAAAGTGGATATGTCAGCCACGTTATCCGAACTGGAAAGCAAATTGGAAAAAACCAAACACCACATATATACAAACATGACTGGATGGCAAAAGGTGCAAATGTCCCGCCATCCAGATCGTCCCCAAACCTTCGATTACATTAACTTGATCTGTGAGGACTTTATTGAATTGCATGGCGATCGCAATGTTCGGGATGACAAGGCAATTGTTGGTGGTTTTGGAACCGTCGCCGGACAGTCGCTGATGATTATCGGCCATCAGAAAGGTAAGAATACCAAGGAACGGCAATTCCGGAATTTTGGTATGGCTAATCCTGAAGGGTACCGAAAGGCATTGCGTCTGATGAAACTTGCAGAAAAATTCAACAAGCCAGTACTCACCTTAATCGATACCATGGGCGCTTATCCGGGAATTGAAGCGGAGGAACGTGGACAAGGCGAAGCGATCGCGCGTAATCTAATGGAAATGTCTGTTTTAAAAGTACCAGTCATATGTATCATTATTGGCGAAGGAGCATCCGGGGGCGCGTTGGGTATCGGTATCGGGGACAAGGTATACATGCTGGAGCATACATGGTATTCGGTAATCTCTCCCGAATCGTGCTCTTCAATCCTATGGCGGAGCTGGGATTATAAGGAAAAAGCTGCAGAGGCTCTTAAGCTGACCTCCAGTGACATGTTGAAAAACGGTCTGATAGATGGCATTATTCCTGAGCCACTGGGCGGCGCACATCACGACCCAAAAATGATGGCTCAAACGGTTAAACAGCAAGTTTTATCGGATCTAAATATATTGAAACAACAATCGTCTGAACAGCTTGTTCAGTCACGCATTGGCAAGTTTAGCCAGATGGGCGTCGTTATAGAACCGTAATCCAGATGAGAAACCGGCTAGCGTTTCGATAATACAGCCCTGTCGAGATGCACATATCCGCCATCGACATGGAAAAGCTGTCCCGTAGTATGGCTGGAGCGATCCGAAAGTAAGAAAACCACAGCAGCCGCTATTTCCTCGGGTCGCGTCATTCGGTTTTCTAATGGAATCCGCTCCGTAATTTTTTTTAGGGTGTTTTCAGGGTCGGGCAATGTCCGAATCCACGTATCGTATTGAGGAGTGGCGCATTCGGCTACAATAACGGCGTTGACGCGGATTCCGAACGGCAAGAGTTCAACGGCCCATTCGCGGGTCAGCGCATTGCGCCCACCGTTTGCCGCCGCATAGCCGGAAGTGTTGCCCTGTCCTGTCTCGGCCGTTTTGGACCCGATATTTACAATCGCCCCCTTACTTTGTTTTAATGAGGGCAACGCATGATGAGCCATTAGGTAGTAATGGACAAGCGACGTATGAAGGCTTTCAATAAATTTTTCGTAGTCGCCTGTCTCCAAACCTACTCCATCGTTTACACCCGCATTATTGACCAATCCATCAATCCGACCAAATGCTTTTAACGTTTCGTCTATCACCCTTTCACAAGCCCCGGATTGCGTCAGTTCACCCGTTACGCAAAACGCACGGCCTCCGCCTGCCTCAACCTCGCTAAGTACTTTGTTGTTGTCGCCGGAATTTCGCCCAACAATGATAGGAATCGCCCCCTCATCGGCAAGCGTATGAACCACTGCGCGCCCAATTCCTTTGGCTCCGCCGGTGACAATGATTATTTTCCCACTTAAGTTTAAGTCCATAATTACAAACGATATACGATTGATGCATTGTTATGCCAAAGCTGTTCGGCTTCAGAAGAAGTTAATGCCCGACCCGAAATTCGATCCACGATGTCTACGGCGTCCCGGTACCTACCTCCAAGTAGGCAAACGGGCCAGTCCGAACCGAACAGAAGGCGGTCACCGCCAAACACTTGTATAATATGATTAATATAAAACTCAAAATCACTTAATTTCCAACGAGTCACATCCGCTTCGGTAATTAGCCCTGACAATTTGCAGTACACGTTCTTGTACTGCGCAATAGCCTCGATATCACTCGCCCAGGGTTCGCGACCCCCTTTTGCAATATTGGGTTTTGCACTGTGATTGATGATAAACCTTTGCTTAGGGAAGTGCGATATAAATTTGTGGCATGCAGCAAGTTGGTGGGGTCTTACAAGTATGTCATATGAATAACCGTACCGCTCAAGCAAAGACACACCATAAAGAAAGGCAGGGCGCAATAGGAATTGGGGGTCGGACTCGTCTTGCACAATATGGCGGAACCCTTTGAGTTTCGTGAACCGTCTGAAATATTCAAGTCGCTCATCGACATTAGCTGCCTGCAAGTCGACCCATCCCACGACACCTTTGATAAACGAATTTCGATCGGCCAGCTCCAACAAAAATGCCGTTTCATCCTCCGATTGCTCAGCCTGCACCGCTATACATCCCACAATATCGTGCACTTCCAGTTGCGGTTTAAGGTCTTTCGGCATAAAATCACGACGAATAGCAGCCATGTCGTCAGTGATCCAGGTGTCCTTGTTTGGTTGAAAGGCCCAAAAGTGGACATGGGTGTCAATGCGTCTCATTCTTCCTTTATTCTATGCCTTACGCACCCCCATAAGCCTTTACTGTCTGTCGTGCAACGCCGAGGCCGTCTGCTCCCAGCTCTACCACATCCCCCGGCTTAAGATAGACTGGCGGATTCATTCCCAAGCCCACGCCCGCCGGTGTACCGGTGGAAATCACGTCCCCGGGTAGCAGAGTCATAAACTGGCTCACATAACTAACGATATGTGACACCCCAAATATCAGATCGCGGGTGTTGCCGTTTTGATAGACTTCTCCGTTCACCGAAAGCCAGAGACGCACATTGTTGATATCAGCAATCTCGTCTTTTGTCGTTAAAAATGGTCCCATTGGCGCAAATGTGTCGCATCCCTTCCCCTTATCCCAGGTGCCGCCGCGCTCTAATTGAAATTCCCGCTCGGAGACATCGTTGTGTAAAACGTACCCAGCCACATAATCCATTGCTTCAGACTCGTTGACGTAAGTTGCTCGCCTGCTGATTACAATCCCGAACTCAACCTCCCAATCTGTTTTTGTTGAATTTTTTGGGATGATGATATCGTCATTGGGGCCAACCATCGACGTCGTCGATTTCATAAACACGATTGGTTCCGCCGGTATCCTTGCCCCCGTTTCCAAGGCGTGATCGCGATAGTTAAGTCCAATACAAAGGATTTTCGAGGGGCGGGCAATTGGGCTGCCTAATCGCGTTTCGGCCGGAACAGGAATGAGGTGGTCTGCATTTGCTTTTACAAATTCTTTCAAACGGGTTAATCCCCCGTCGGCGAAAAATGCTTCGTCGTAATCACCTCCAAATGCAGACACATCGTAATGCGTCCCGTCCTGATGTATCCCTATTTTTTCTTGGCCGGGATTACCATAGCGAATGAGCTTCATATTTTGTATCGTGTTGTTTAAATTAACTGGTGAGCAGTTTTTGTTTAGTTGTTAAACTAGTTGTTAAGGTTTACAAACCCGCCGTCAATGGGATAGTCGTTTCCGGTGATGAAGCTGGCTTCATCAGAACACAAGTACGAGGCAAGTCCGGCAACTTCTTCCGGTGCAGCCATCCGCCCTATCGGTTGACTTTTCGATAAAGCATCAATCATCTCTTTTTCCCTTCCCGGATAGTTTCTTGCGATAAACCCGTCCACGAAGGGTGTATGAACCCTTGCTGGCGATATGCTGTTGCACCGGATGCCATGGTGCAAATAATCACGAGCAATTGAAAGGGTCATTGCTGCAATAGCGCCCTTGCTCGTCGAATAGGCGAACCGATCGGTAAGTCCGACTAAAGCCGCAATGGAGGCCATATTAAGGATTACTCCGCCCCCTGATGCCTTCATCAGGGGGATGACCGCGTAAAGCATATTATAGGCACCTTTTATGTTCACTTGATAAACCCGGTCAAAATCCTCCTCGCTCGTTTGCTCCACATTGCCGATGTGTGCGATGCCCGCATTGTTTACCAATATATCGATCTTTTCTATTTGTCGTACAACGGTTAATACATCGGGCTGATTCCGTACGTCGCCGGTGTGTGCGGTAGCCATGCCGCCGGTCGCCTGGATCACTTCAGTCACTTCTACAGCAGATGCAGTATTCAACTCCAGGATATGTACATTAGCGCCTTCTTTAGCAAACCGAAGGCTGATTGCCCGACCGATTCCGCTACCACCTCCGGTGATGAGTACTGTTTTTCCTTTAAATTTTTCTGTTGACATGTTTATCTCTCTTTACAACGAAATTCCGCGTCGCCATGGGATAAAATCGTCCTGTCCTAACAAGACTGCTCTTGGTTGCACTACTCCGCTGGCGACATCAATAATATAATTAAGCATGCGGTGCGCCGCCTGCTCGATACTCTCTTCTCCGTCGATAATCGTTCCACAGTTTATATCAATGATATCTGGCATCCGTTTAAATAAACTCGTGTTGCTGGAAACTTTTACGACAGGCGCGATCGGATTGCCGGTTGGAGTACCCAATCCCGTCGTAAAGAGCACGAGGTTCGCCCCCGCCCCTACCTCCGCTGTAGTGCTTTCCACATCATTGCCAGGGGTACACAGCAAGTTTAGTCCTGGCTTGCGCACCACACCAGGGTAATCCACCACGGCGGTTATCGGTGACGTACCGCCTTTTTTTGCCGCGCCGGCCGACTTGATCGCATCGGTAATCAACCCGTCGCGAATGTTTCCCGGAGAAGGATTAGCGTAAAATCCGGATCCTTCGGCTTCTGCTTTTGTACTGTAAGTCCTCATAAGGTCCATGAAACGGAGTGCGGTTTCCTCATCTACGCAACGATCACTCAGCTCTTGCTCTACACCGCACAGTTCCGGGAATTCGGACAGAATCACAGATCCTCCCAAGGCTACCAGCATATCCGACAGGTAACCCAAAACCGGATTTGCCGAAATCCCAGAAAATCCGTCAGATCCGCCGCATTCAAGTCCAACGCATAGTTTGCTCAACGGAGCCGGCCTACGCGCTTGTTGATTAGCCGCTACCAATCCCACAAAGGTATGCCTGATCGCTTCCTGAATCAGATTGGCCTCAGTTCCCATGAGCTGCTGTTCAAAAATATAAAGCGGCTTATTAAAGTCCGGGTCTCGTTTTACAATTTCGTCTCGCAGTATGGTAGCCTGTGCATGTTGACAGCCAAGACTTAATACAGTTGCACCCGCAACATTGGGATGGGTAATGTAGCCGGCTAACAACCCACATAACGCGTCGGAATCGGCGCGCGTGCCTCCGCACCCCATCTCGTGATCCAGAAATTTTATGCCGTCCACACGCTCAAACAGGCGGGTACCCTGGCTAAACTCATTGTTTAATGAAAGATTGCTCGTCAGCAATTCATCTGCGGTGGCGCCCGATTTGTATAACGCGATAAGCTGTTCCACCTCAGGTTCATAATCAGTGGTATGGCTCTTGTATCCTAGTTTTGCCTCAAACGCATTTTTCATTACCTGCACGTTTCTACTCTCGCAAAAAACCATTGGGATAACCAACCAGTAATTTGCCGTTCCTACAGAACCGTTACTTCTATGATAACCCATAAAAGTAAGGTCCTTGAAAGCGGAAACATCCGGCTTTTGCCATTCCATACGCCGTTCGCGCAAATGAAATTCGCTGGCTGCATGATACATATTTTCCGTTGTCAAGGTTTCGCCCTGAGGCAAATCAGTGATTGCCTTACCCACGAGTACTCCGTACATATAAATCGCATCGTCTGCCGCGATCGATGTCAGCGTGAACTTGTGTTTCGCTTTTACGCCCGAAGTGAGTTTGAAGGATTGATCACCATATTCGATCTCCATGCCCACAGGAAGATCCCTTAAGGCTACAAGCACGTTGTCGCGGGGGTGGATTTGTAAAAATTGTCTTTTCGCACGCTGTATTTCTTCCATGTTCGTCATGAATTAATTTCAAAAATTTTATTCATCAACACCCATTTTTCTCCAGGTTTGCTGCCAGGAATTTGTCGCTGATACTTCCACATCAAGGCCTCCCATTCCTGAACTATGGTATTTGCCGCGTCGCTCGCAGCCTTTTTTTCGAGCGTAAATTCGTTGGTTGTCTCCATTACCATGCACAGTCTGTCGGCAAACCGATAGATGGCCATGTGTAGAATTCCCGAGTCCGCGATGGACCGCTTGACACCCGGCCATACCCTGCGATGCCAATCTTCATAGGCCGCGATCATCTTTTCGTCTGGTACCAAGTCTAAAGCTAAGATATAACGTTTCATTATAAATCTAACAAAGTCAAGTTTTTAGTGTTGTTCAGCGCTAGAGCACATCCCATTGCTAAGAGGTCTGGGGCATGACCTACACCCCCGACTAGCAAATAGCCAAACAATAACAAAACAACCTGCTGGCACGAGATAGGCCGTTTGTATGGTAAATCGATCGGACAGCCATCCCATCATGGGTGGAAGCACTGCGCCACCTACTATAGCCATAATTAAGATAGAGGACCCTTGCTTGGTTTGATGACCAAGTCCCTGTATCGCTAACGAAAAAATCGTAGGAAACATTATAGACATCAGAAATACGACCCCCATCATCGCATATACCGCTGATAGGCCGTCCATTCCCACAGCGAGCAACGTAAACACGATGCTTACTAAAGCAAAAAGCATGAGTAGTTTAGCCGGGGTGACGACCCGCATTAACCAAGTGCCCGAAAAACGTCCGATCATGAATCCCAGTAGTGCTATAGAAAGTAGCGTCGCCGCTGTCTTCTCTGGTATTCCGGCTACGTGTCCGGAAAATCTAATAAAAAAGCTGACAACACCAACCTGAGCCCCAACGTAAAAAAATAACGCGACTACCCCAAAAATAAAATTGGAATTGGCAAGCATCGATCGATCACTAAAGTTTTCGCGCTTGGAATTTTGCCGTTCTTCAATATGTGGCAATTTGGTTCGCGATACGAGTAACGCTACGAACAGCACCACGGCGCCGATAATTAGGTACGGTATTTTGACGGCATCAGCTTCGGTCTGTAACTGGCTCTGCAGTTGGGCAGCAGACAGGTCCGCCTCCTCAGTGGCTGCCAGCGTTTCCCCAGAAAGGATAAATAAGCCACCGGCGAGGGGCGCTAACGTCGCCGCCAGACCGTTAAAAGACTGTGCAAGATTAAGTCGCTGTGCGGCTGTTTCAGGTGAACCAAGCGCCGCTATATACGGATTTGCAGCAGTCTCTAAAAACGTCAGACCACTGGCAATGACAAATAATGCGACTAAAAAAAACTCATATGTCCGAGTACCCGCCGCGGGAAAAAATAAAAATGCGCCTGTGGCAAATAGAAGTAACCCAAAAACGATACCGGACTTATATCCAAATTTCCTAAGGTAATAACCGGCAGGCAGCGCCATGGTAAAGTAGGCGATAAAAAACGCCGAATCGACGAAAGCGGACTGGAAATCTGATAACTGACATGCTTTTTTTAAATGTGGTATTAGTATGGGATTAAGATTATGGACAAACCCCCAAAGGAAGAACAGGGAGGTGATCAACACAATTGATTTGGTCAGTTTCAATGCTTTGGACATGCTGTTTATAATCGTCGGTTAATATAGCCAAATCGATACAAAAAGCATTGCTCTTTGAAAAAATCGCTGTAACTTCTTTATCATAGATCATTTTATAAATGAAACTTTATAAATTAAATGATATCTTAGCTTAAGCACTTGCTGCTAACTATAACAACTACTTTAGCTAACTAAATTCTTACTTATGAAAAAGTATTATCTTTTATTGGCATTGTCATTTCTAATCTCCAGCTATGCCTGGTCTCAAAATTTTCAGGGACAATACGATATCCTGATTAAAGGCGGACATGTGATCGACGCGAAAAATAACATTGACGGATTAATGGACGTGGCTATAAGCGACGGAAAAATTGCTGCTGTCGCAGAGAATATCGATCCACAGTCTGCCGTCCAGGTGGTAGATGCCAAAGGACTATACGTTACTCCCGGACTGATCGATCTTCACGTCCACTTTTTCTGGGGGACTGACTTACAGGGAGGTTATCGGAATGGACCTAGTGGTCTTCAACCTGATGGCTATACGTTTCCATCGGGAGTTACCACAGTCGTAGACGCTGGAAGTTCGGGTTGGAAAAGCTTTGAAACGTTCAAAAAGCAGACCATAGATCGAGCAAAAACCCGAGTGCTGGCTATGTTAAATATTGTCGGAGAAGGCATGGCTGGTGGGAAATATGAACAAGATAAGGGCCAAATGGATCCTCAAAAGGCTGCCGAAGTGGCACGGAAATATCCTGAGCACATTGTAGGTATCAAACTGGCACATTTTAACGGACATGATTGGGACCCAACCGACCGCGCAATTGAAGCCGGTAAGCGGGCCAATATACCCATTATGGTGGACTTTGGTAGCGCGAAACCGTATTTGTCACTTGAGACGCTTTTTCTCAAAAAATTTAGGCGGGGCGATATTTATACGCATTGTTTCGGGGGCAGCAGCAGCACTAGCCCTGACGGTAGGGAGTCTATCGTAGATATCACGAACAATCAGTTGAAACCGTATGTTTGGGAAGCGAGGAAAAAAGGTGTCATCTTTGATGTAGGATTTGGTGGGTCGAGCTTCCTTTTCGCACAGGGACAACCGGCAATACAAAGCGGCTTTTATCCCAATACAATCAGTACCGACATCCACATTTCCAGCATGAACAACGCTATGAAGAACATGAACAACATCATGTCTTTATTCATGGCTATGGGAATGCCCTTCGAAGATGTAATCGCCGCCAGCACATGGCATGCTGCGCAAGCCATTCACCGAGAGGAACTTGGCAACCTATCCGTAGGATCGGAAGCGGATGTAGCCATTTTGCGGGTTCGGGAAGGTGACTTTGGTTTTTGGGCAAGAGATGGCCGTATTCCGGGTGACAATCGGCTAGAGACTGAAATGACGATCCGTGCCGGCGAAATTGTATATAATCTTAACGGACTGGTTGAGCCAATCAGCGTTGCCCGTCGATAACGGATATTAGTTGACCTCGGAAAATTTTGCTGGCAATAAACCAAATGCCTGGCACATCATTCCGATAATAGTTGTGTTTTTCTTATTCAGAAAATATGCGACTAAACTAAATACAAAACGATGATCAAATCTAAGTTAGCGCTAATAAGCGTTCTTTTTACCGCTGCGTGGGCAACCACAAGTTGCACCGGACCTACAATGGAAGAGAGTCTTCGGACCGTTATGGATAAATATCAGGCTATTGGAATGGCGGTAGCCGTTGTAAAGGACAACAAACTGATATATAACGAATCGTTTGGTTTAAAGGACACTGCAAGCCAAAGTCCGCTGCAAAATGACGACATTTTCCGAATAGCTTCTATTTCGAAGTCATTTACGGCAACTTCCTTACTGCAACTCGTGGAAGCCGGAAAAATATCCCTTGATGACGACGTGAGCGAGCTGGTTGGCTTCACAATTCGAAATCCAAAATATCCAGACACGGTAATCACTTTGCGAATGATTCTATCACATACTTCCAGCCTCAACGACCAAAATGGTTACTTCGTGTTGGATGTTGTCAATCCCGATAAGAACCCGGACTGGGCCAAAAGCTACAACGACTACGCTCCCGGACAGGGTTACCAGTACTGCAACCTCAACTTCAATCTTGCCGGCACTATCCTAGAACGCATATCCGATGAACGATTCGACCAATATGTCAAACATCATATTTTGGATCCGCTCGGTTTATATGGCGGGTATGACGTGGATTCGCTCGATCGGGATAAATTTGTAACGCTGTATACATACGATGGCAATTCTGGCCAGTTTGATGCAGCGCCACAAGCCTATGTGTCCCGACGCGATAGTATGGCTAACTACGTCATGGGATATAGTACCCCACTTTTCTCTCCGACAGGCGGCATGAAAATTTCTGCCGGCGACTTGGCAAAATACATGATGATGCACATGAATTACGGCACGTTAGGTGATGTACAGATCATAACCGAAGAAAGTTCACGTACCATGCAGACCCCGCTATCAAATGACGAGCATTACGGGTTGGCTTTGTGGACAATGGATAATCTCATCCCGAGCAAAACAATGGTTGGACATACGGGAAGCGCTTATGGCTTATATAGCGCCATGTTCTTTCATCCTGCTGAGAAATTTGGAATGGTTGTCATGACAAATGGCTGTAAAGCGACGTTTACCGATGACTTTAACGATTTTCTAAAGGAAAGTATCAACACCTTATATGTCGAGCTTATAGAGGGTCGAAAAAAAGATTAAGAACGAACTATAAAACGCCAGCAGAACGTTCCCCTGCTGGCGTTTTTATGATTTCAACTAAGGCGCGGTCGACGGCGTAAAGGGTATAACGTCATATTTCCCCTCTGAAGCACCAGTGTCAATGGCCGAAGGCTCAGATGCTCTCGGCGTCACGGAGCCATCCTCGGTCTCCGGATCAACCGAGTTGCTTTCCGGAGCTTTATCAATCAGCTCCATAAATTGATCAAGTCGTGGTGTGATAATGATTTGGGTACGGCGATTTCGCGTCTTGCCACTTTCCGTACTATTGTTCGCTATCGGATTGTACTCGCCGCGACCTGCGGCCGTTAATCGACGTGGGTCTACACCGTAATCATTCTGCAAAGCCTGTACAACGGAGGAGCCTCGCAATACACTTAAATCCCAATTGTTACGGATATTTGTCTGCTTAATTGGGACATTGTCGGTATTACCCTCTACTAAAACTTCATAGTCTTTGTAGTCCATGATGATCTTCGCGATCTTACTGAGTGTCTCGCCTGCCCGGTCTGAGATTTCATAGCTTCCGGATTTATACAACATGTTGTCAGATAGCGAAATATAAACCACACCTTTTAATACTTGCACATCAACGTCCTGTATTTCTTCTCGACTCAGTGAGCGTGTTAATCTATTGGTTAGTGCTAGATTAAGCGAGTCACTTTTGTTTTTCGTGTTAACTAAATGTTGGATGTAGCGGTTTGAAGCATTGATCTCGTCCACCAATTTAGAGATATTCACGTTACCCTGATTTGACGAAGTAAGGCACTTGTCAAGCGCGTTTTGCAAAGCGACGAGATTTTTCCGCTCAGCTGCGATTTGATCTTCCAAGCTGTTTAGACGCGTATTCGCCGAGGAAAGTTGTTGTTGGGCTTCTTGATACCTTCTGTTTAATTCCTGTTCTTTGGATTGCATTTCCTCGTAGTTCATCTGCAATGACTGGTACTTTTTGTTGCTCACACAACCCGTAAACGCCAGTATGGCGCCCACAGCCACCACTCCGACATATATGGACATTCGTTTCATAGTTTCTCCTTTCTTGTTTCATCATCCTATGCCAACTTGATGCCAAACTGTGCGTCCTGATATGAGCGTGATTGAAGCGATCCTAGCACAGACTTTTATGAACTGATACAAGGATCGTGAAGGCCTGGCCTGACCCAACGGAGTCGGTTAAACAAAAAACGTTTACGCGGCCTTCCTTAAGCACTTATTTGCCAGATGACATCGGGTTGACATGGCTCAGGGAAAAAGGAAAGTCATCGGGATGCGTACCCCGGTATTTGTTTGGCTTTGCAGACATATCGAATTCAAGTATAGCTCCATTAATGAGTTCACTGTGCTTAAGGTAGTTCTTCTCATAGATTTTTCCGTTTAACCGAGCTGATTGAATGTATCGGTTGGTATCGCTGTTACCGTTCGCACGAATTTCAATCGTTTTGTCTCCGGCCAACTTGATTATGACCCGCTTGAAAAGCGGCGCACCAAGTACATATTCATCGGTGGCGGGTGTTACGGGGTAGAAGCCTAGGGCTGAAAACACATACCATGCTGATGTTTGCCCGTTATCTTCATCACCACAATAACCGTCGGGAGTAGGCAAATACATGCGATTCATAGTCTCTCGCACCCAGTGTTGTGTCTTCCACGGCGCGCCTGCATGATTATATAGGTAGATCATGTGCTGAATTGGCTGATTTCCATGGGCATACTGTCCCATATTGGCGATCTGCATTTCCCGGATTTCGTGAATCGTAAATCCGTAGTAACTGTGGTCAAACATCGGTGGCAATGCAAAAACAGAATCCAGCTTGCGAATAAACGCCGCGCGACCACCCATTAACTGGGCTAATCCCTCCACGTCCTGGAATACCGACCAGGAGTAATGCCAGCTGTTTCCCTCTGTAAATGCATCGCCCCATTTAAATGGGTTGAATGGCTGCTGAAACTCGCCGTTCTGGTTTTTTCCGCGCATTAAGCCTGTTTCGGAATCAAAAAGCTGGCGATAATTAAAACTGCGTTCCCGGTATTTTTCGATTTCTTCATCGGGCCTGTTGAGTGCCTTAGCCAGTTGATAAATAGCAAAATCGTCGTATGCATACTCGAGCGTGCGGGCCGCATTTTCGTTTATGCCAACGTCATAAGGCACATAACCGAGTTTGGAGTAATATTCGGCTCCTGCGCGGCCAACCGCGGGTAAAGGGCCAGCATTGTTGGCGCCCTTTAGCAGGCTTTCATATAACGTGTTGATATCATAACCTCTCAACCCTTTGATATAGGCATCGGCTACGACTGCGGCAGAGTTGTTCCCAACCATAACATCGCGGTATCCTGGGCTAGCCCATTCGGGTAGCCATCCGCCCTCCAGAAAAGCATTTACCAGTCCGGCTTGAATCTTTTCGTTTACATCCGGAAAGACTAGGTTGAGGAGAGGAAACAAAGCCCTGAAGGTATCCCAGAATCCCGTATCGGTAAACATATAACCAGGCAACACTTCACCATTATATGGGCTATAGTGAACGATATTTCCGCTTTCGTCATATTCATAGAACATGCGTGGAAATAGGATAGTCCGATACAAACACGAATAGAACGTACGCACTTGATCGACGGTGCCGCCCGACACGAGCACTTTGCCTAAGGCATCGTTCCATCGATCTTCGCCGGCCTGCTTTACTTGGTCAAAATCGCGATCTCCAATTTCCCGCAGGTTTAGCTCAGCCTGTTCGTGGCTGATAAACGATGACGCGGCCTTCATTTGCACCTGGTCACCCCGGTTGGCAATACGAAACCGAACAATTGCTCCTACATGGTCTGATCGAATCTCCAATCGATTGTCGACCAACATCGAATCGGCGAACGTACTGACGCCAGCAAATGGACGATCGAACACAAGCACAAAATAGTTTTTGAAGTTGTCTGGTACACCTCCGCTGTTTCGTGTGGTATAACCAATGATTTTATTTTCAGCAGGAATGATCTTAACATATGACCCGTTGTCAAAAGCATCAATCACCACGGAGGCGCTGTCGGTTTCAGGAAAAGTAAACCGAAATCGCGCCGCCCGCTCGGTAGGCGTTATTTCGGTTGTTATGTCGTAGTCCGCAAGATATACGCTGTAGTAATGTGGTTTAGCGACTTCGGCTTTGTGTGAAAACCAACTGGAGCGTTCATCCTCATCAAACGTGCTTGTCCCAGTAATGGGCATAATGGAGAACTGACCATAGTCGTTCATCCAGGGAGAAGGTTGGTGGGTTTGCTTGAATCCGCGGATACGATCCGCTGTGTAGGTGTACATCCAGCCATCGCCCATTTTTCCCGTTTGGGGCGACCAGAAGTTCATACCCCACGGCAGTGCAATGGCCGGATAGGTATTACCATTGGATAGATGATGTAGTGATTGCGTTCCCATTAGGGTATTTACATAATCCAGTGGGCGATCGATATATGTAACTTCCTGAGCATGGGTAGGCACGAATGCGGTGATAATAAGCAATGTAATAACAAACTTCATGAACAACAGATTTTATAAATTGGTCATACTGGCGGCTAATATGCATAAAAAAATGAAAAATTTCCACGCTAAAAGTATTTAGCAGAATCAACCACTTCGCACCTCCAAGGCTAGCTTACCTTTAAAGTCGCCGGATTCCATAAGCGCATGTGCAGCCGCAGCGTCGTCCAACGGAAAAGATCGATCGACGAAAGGAACAAACGTTCGTTTGGAAAGCAATGGCCAGACATTATGCTGAACTTCTTCTCTTAATCCGGCCTTAAAGGCAATACTACGGTTGCGTAACGTGCTTCCTGTTAACGTAAGTCGCTTGCCCATTAGCTGGCCTATATTGAGTGAAGCATACCGGCCAGCTACCGCATTTATAAATATGAGTCTGCCCTCTTCTGCAAGAACAGTTATATTTTTATCAAAATAGGGTGCCCCGATACTGTCAAGTACCACGTCGATGGTTCCTGCTCCCAACTCTTCTGCGAAATCCGCAGTATGGTAATTGATGCAGACAGCCGCTCCGAGCCGTTCACAAAAGGTGCATTTTTCATCGGAACCAGCAGTCGAGTATACCCGGGCGCCAAAGAGGTTGGCTAATTGTATAGCGGTCGATCCTATACCGCCGCTTCCACCGTGTACAAGGAGAGTCTCACCTGCAGTCAAACCTCCACGTTGAAAGACATTGTGCCATACCGTAAATACGGTTTCGGGGAGGCATGCCGCCTCAAGGAAGCTAACATTTTGAGGTATGGGAAGACAATGGGCGGCGTGTGCTGAGACGTACTCTGCGTATCCCCCACCAGGGATTAACGCACATACCGGATCTCCCAAACGCCATTGCGTGACATTCCTGCCACGGGCGGCGATCACCCCTGAAACCTCCAGTCCGGGAATGTCGGCAATCACACCAGCCGGTGGTGGATATTTACCGAGCCGCTGAAATACGTCTGGACGGTTGATGCCTGCCGCATGGACTTCAATAAGAACCTCGTCCGCCGCAATGGTTGGAATTCGCCGATTTTGAACCTGCAGCTTGTCAGGTTCGCCAAACTCCGCGATCACGACTGCTTTCATCATTTCTTCGATGGATATTTTTGAAGTCGGATGTTGAGCGATAGCATAAAATACCGGGCTAACCGATTGTTTCGAATATCCAGCACGTCATTACCCAATACTTCACGTGTGATTCCTGTGTTTTGGTTGAACAGGTCGAACCCCTGCAGTCGCAATAAAGCCATATTGTTCGGAAGGAATGTACATTCGAGATAGGCATTGAGCAAGGTCGGGCTTTCGTTGACGAAACTGCTATATCCATTGTTTATGCGGTGGGACATATCAAATCCAAAAGCCCAATTGTCTGACAAATAACCCTTCCCGGCTAATCCAATTAGAAAAGAGTTGGCACTAATTCCCTGTCCAAAATGGTAAAGGGAATAACGGGTTCTATTGAACGTATAACTGGTATTAAGTTCTGCCTCGACAATATCGGCCAAAGAAAAACGGATCTGTGCAGCTTGAGAGTACACGAAATGGCGACCGTAATTTCGTTCTTCGTTTACGTATGAAATATTATTCACGTAATCCGCAACGCCATTAAGGTTTACCTGTAGAAGCTCATCGAATACCGGTGTACTGTACATGTAATAACCACGAAGATCAAAATAACCGTCGGTATTCCGAAAACTGGTGCGCTGTACAGTGCTGTTGATGCTGTCTGAGCGGTTAGTCACAATCTTATTCTGTATTTGGTTTACTGATAATTGTGCCTCAAAGAATCTGTTCATGCCGATTCTCGTCCGACGATAACGTGTGGTAATCCGGTTGATAAACTCCGCTTTCAATTCTGCATTACCGACGATGATATTCTGAGAATTTGTGACATCCTGTACGGGCTGGATTTGATAGAAGTTCGGCTGATTGTTCGTGCCTAGGTAGTCTATAGACAACTCACTTTCATCCGTAATGCGGTAGCGGAAACCGGTGCTTGGTATCATATTTAAATTGCGATGCTGAGTCACAAAGTCTCCATTAAGCGTATGTCCGCTTAGCAGCAGGGGTTGCACGGCAAACCCCAACGTATATCGAACGCTCTTACTCGGCTCCATTTGGTAATTTACCCCAACCCGATTACTTTCAAAGAAATAAGCGTAGTCGACACTCAAAGAATCAACAAATGAGCCGACCCCCTGATCCCAGACACTACGGCGATTGTCAATGTCAGTATAGTTGTATTCGTAACTGAGTTCAAGTATACTGTTTTCATCAATCGGTTCGACGTACGATGTGCGCAGTCTGCCGATTTGATTTCGGCTGTTGCTTTTAACACTTTGATCCAATATATAAGGTCCAACGCCATTCGGAAGTCCAGTATTGATGTCAACGCTCGCTATTTTTTCTAACTTATCGTAGGTAGCATACTTCCCCTGCATGTTTAGTACGAACTTCCTGCCCGCCTTTTTAAATGCTCTGGAGTACAACAAGTCGACATCAAAATTTGGGGATGACAAGTTCTCATCCGCAGAATAAGTTCGCTCACTCGCCGAATATGTTCTTCCGCTGATGATATTTTTATTCTCGATAATATTGGTGCTTTGATACAATGTCCGAGACGAGTTGAACGACACGTTCGGACTTATCTTAAGGTAATTTCTAGCGTCCAGTTGCGTTTCTATATCCCAGCTCATTAAATGATTCATATTATCTGAGTTGACTTCTTTACTTTCCTCATTTTCAATCGTGTTGAAATCGTAGACGCTTTTCAAGAACGAATTCCCAACTGTATTGTTTTGGCGGTTAGTAAACGTATATTTCCCGTAAACACTTGTATTATCAGTAATTTCGTCAGAATAACTAAGACCAAGTGAGTTGGTGGTGTTGATGCCGTCAACAGGATCCATCATTCCAGTTAAGTCGGTAGTACCTCGGTCGCGGACTCCCCCGCCGCTTGGCGCACCGTAGCTAAACAAACTGGTATTTGTATTATTAAAAGAACCAACCATCGAAAACTCCTGGCCGTCATTAAACTTGTTGATGCCCATGCTGCCGATATAACGTTCGTGTGTACCGCCACCACCGGTCACTTGACCGAATAGAATCCGCTTTTTGTCTTCTTTCAGTACAATGTTCAATATTTTTTCAGGTTCCGAGTCCTGTATCCCGGTTTTACTGGCTACATCTCCGTAGTAATCGACTACCTGTATCGACTGGATAAATTCGGCAGGAAGATTGCGGGTGGCGGTGAGTACCTCTCCGCCGAAGAAGTTTTTGCTATCGACCTGAACCCGACTGATTTGCTTACCATGAGCAGTGACGGTCCCGTCCCGGCTCACTTGTATGCCAGGCAATAGTTTAAGGGCCTCTTCAAGCAGCGAATTTTTTCTAACGTTGTATGCATCGAGGTTGTACTGTATGGTGTCGCCGCGGAACACAATAGGCTGGGTGCGATTGATAACGACCTCTTTAAGCAGAGTTTGTTGCGGACGGAGCACAATCGGCAATAATCGGACAACGCTATCCGACTTATCGGGTTGGTAAACTCGGTCTAGGATTTGATAGCCAATCATGCTGACTGTCAATCGGAAATCGGGTCCGATGATGTTGCTAAACCCGAATGTCCCCTTCTCTGAGGTGATCACCATCATCGTATCGAGTACAGAGGATAGCCGTACGTTGACACCCTGCAACGGTGCCCCGGACGTATCAATCACAACACCTGTTATTTCCTTTCGTTGATGCTGTCCCGTGACCGGCCCAGACACAAAAAGAAATGCTATGAAAAGGAGCCTATGTATAGCTATCGGTGGCAACTGTTCGTCAGGATAAATTATCGGTGTAATCGTCTTTAAAAGACAAGTGAGCTAATAAAACCTGCTCCCGCATATTATAAAGAACGAAAGATAATACATAATCCGTATGTGTCCAAAAAAATCGGGTTGCCTTTTTCAAGGCAACCCGATTTATTGTGACAATTAATCGATACCGTATTATCCGTTATAACTAACTTTTGGAATGTGCTTGTCGATCTCCCAACGGCCAGTGCCTTCTTCACCAATAACGTCAAACATTTCTAAAATTCGTCTAGCGATATACTCTTCTTCGATTTGCTCTTCTAGAAACCATTGGACAAATTGGAAGGTTACAAAATCCTTTAACTTAATGCATTTGTCAGCTATATTGTTAAACTGCTGGGTAACGTACATCTCCTGTTCAAGCATTTGTTCAAAAACGCTGCGGAAAGATTCAAAATCAGCCGGTATATTCACCACTTCTGGCGAGATCGCACGCCCTCCACGGTCATTCACGTAGTTAAACAGTTTCAACATGTGGGCACGCTCCTCTTCCGATTGTTTGGCAAAAAATGCAGAACTAAAATCGTAACCCTGATCATCGCACCAGGATGACATTGCTAGGTATATTGACGAAGAATGTGCTTCAACTTTGATTTGCTCGTTCAAAATCCTTTCTATCTCTTCATTCAATGAAGTTTTTAGACGCAATAAGTCTTTCATAGTCCTTGTCTTTTAATTAAAACAGGCCGTAACCTGTCGTCTTACTAGTACAAATATAGTGATAAGAATCCTGATTAATTCAAGACAAAAACAATACAAATTCAGTCTAAATTACTGATCCGAAACTATAGGGCGGAGTTCGCGCAACCATACATAGTCAAATTACGCAGCAGGGTGTGCACTCGATAGCCGAGCAGGTGGCACCTTTAAACATTCGCTAACCACGCTGTTTAATTCGATCATAAACTTCGCTCCAGATAAGAGTTCACGCAGATTTAACACGTCATTAACGTCCAATACAAAACAACGTGGGGTGCGAAAAGGCATTAAAATAGTGAAGTCCGCAGTCCGCGACGAATCGATAATCATCGCCGAAATATCGACTTCATCGACTCGCTTTTTGAAATTGAAAAAATCGCTTATTTTAAATGCTGTGGTGCTCCCGGCGAAGTCAAGCCAATAGCAATTTTGTCTGCTGCACTGATACACCGCACCATGGGAGGTTCTATAAACTTCTTCAAAATGAGCCAACGGGCAAACCATCATCCGTATCAAGTTTGATCGGATGCGAAGATACGTATTATTTATAATCAGTCCAACTTAAATATGATTTTACAACATTTGTTAGAGTAAGCTATTTTTATCCACTTTTTCGACTCGGCTACCGTCCTTTAACGTTTTGCTGATGGCGTTAAACGGGCGGGATACGACCTCTTGTCCTTCATCCAGGCCGGACAGGATGCGGATATACGCGTCGTCCTGGATACCGGTGGTTACTTCTATCTGTTTTACTTTTCCACTGCCATCGTAAACAAAAACGTATTCTTTCATTTGTGGCCGCCCCGACGCGGTATTAGTAGTTGTATCCTGAGCTTCCCGCAATGTGACTGACTGAATGGGTACCGCAAGACCAGTTTCTTTACGTGTGTGGATGTCCACCGTCGCCGAGAGGCCGGGTTTAAATGGCGAAGGGTTATCGCGGTCTTCCCTCATCAAGTCCTTATATGACTCAGGGAGGATCCGGATTTTCACATTAAAGTTCGTCACCTGATCGGTGCCGGCTTCCGTCGCTCCTTCTGCGGCAATGGTTGTCGACGAGCTTGCTATCTCGGTTACCACGCCACTGAATTTACGGTTTTGGAAAGCGTCTACTTCGATAGTAGCCTCATTATTTAACGACACGCGATTGATATCATTTTCATTGACTTCTACTACTACTTCCATAGAATTCATATTCGCAATACGCATGATCTCAGTACCGGCCATTTGAGCCGTGCCCACCACACGTTCGCCGAGTTCGACCTGCAAAAGAGATACCACGCCGTCCGTCGGGGCATAGATTGTTGTCCGCGCTAGGTTATCACCGGCCTCCTGTACCGATGCCTGCGACTGGTCAACGCCGTATTTTGTTGCCAGGACATTCTGTCGTTGTGCCTCTAAGTTAGCCTTAGCGCTTTCATAGTCGGCCTGTACCTGGTCAAACTCGGCAGCTGATATGATCTTCTTGTCAAAAAGCTCTTTGTTCCGCCTGTATGTGGCCTCAACATTCGCGAAATTGGCTTCTTGCTGTCTTAATTGTTGCTGCGCTACAGCCAAACTAGCACGCTGAACATTGAGAGAGGCCAGGGCTCGCTCATATCCGGATTGAAGGATGTCTGGGCGTATGCGGCAAAGCACCTGACCTTTGGTCACCACGTCTCCTTCCTTTACATTAAGTTCTACGATCTCACCCGACACCTCAGAGCTCAACTTAACGGATACTTCCGGATGTACTTTTCCACTCGCAGATACCTGCTCGTTTACCGTCCTTTTTTCTACCTTATTAGTAGCTACCTTAATGACATCGCCCTGCCCTATCCATCCCAACTTATTAGCCACAATAACCAAAGCTAATAATGCCACCGCTCCAATGAGCAAATATTTGAGGGTATTTTTCTTCTTAGCCATTTTGTATTTATCTAATCTAATGGATTGTTTAGTTTTACTGTTCCGCTTCAAATGCGATTGTCTTCCCCAGATAAAAGTCAATTACTTTACTTCTAAAAATTAAGTCGTAACGTGCCTGAATATAATCAAATTCGGCGCGATTCCGATTAGTTTGCGCAGTAAATAATTCGATGGAATTAGCGAGACCGACGCCGAATCTTTGCTCTATCACTTCAAACGCGTCGCTAACGGAAGCAAATGCCGTTTCTGCTGAGTGAAGGCGTTTCTCGGCTGCGCGCAAATCAAGGATGGCTTGATTAATGATTTTATTAAGGTTATTGTTTGTCAGCTGTTCACTGGTCAACGCATTCTGGTAATTGATTTTTGCCCGACTTACATTGATCTTGGTTTGCAAGCCATTAAATATCGGAATACTTATGGTAAATCCCACCGATTGTGCGAAGTTTCGCTGCAGCTGCTTCCCGAACCGCATCGTGGGTGCGCTGAGTTCCAGGTCGGGAATAGCCGAGGAGTAATTGGTGCCTATATTTCCACCTAAACTGATCGTTGGATAGAAGCTGCTTCTGGCGATTGCTATATTCCGTTCGGCAGCCAAAGCCTGTTCACGGGCAACTCTGAGATCCGGATAAATCGCCGCTGCCTCTTCAAAAATTTGTACCGCACTATAAACGTCGACCGTGCGTTCAAAATCTTCGACAGCTGGTTTTACCAGCTCGATTTCAACAGTCGGGTCCATTTCCATTAGTTGCTTTAGATCAAGCAGGGCTAGATCGTATGCATTTTGAGCGGTAGTTACGTTGAGCTCATCCGTTGCGACCTGGCTCCTCGCCTGCGATAAGTCAGCCAAGGTGTTGTTGCCCACCGAGAAATTCGCTTCCGCGACAGCTAATTGCTCTTTGGAAAGCTCAAGTTGCTGCCTACTTGCAGTAAGCAAATCGCTGTTAGTTAGGCATTCAAGGTATTTGGTGGCAACAGATAGCGCAAGATCATTTTTTACCTTGTCTATATTGCTGGCATCTGCCATCAGCTGATGTTTATTAGCCGCTACCTGATGAACGCGCATAAAACCCTGGAAAAGCGTAGCGTTGGCATTTAAACCGCCATTTAGATTATTGGCCGACTCAGTAGTTAACCGACCTACGTCGGCGTTGAAATACAGCCCCCAATTTTTGCTGCCCGACAATGCGGCATTCACAGCTGGATAAAAATCCATTCTCGATTGTTTGAGGTCCTGCTCGGATAATGCGTACTGAAATTCCGCCTGTTTTACCTGAAGATTTTGCGCTACGGCACGTTCAATAGCGTCACGAATGGACATGCGTTCCTGACCAACAGCTCGGCCTATAAGTATGCCCAGGAGGGCAAGTGTCAACAACACGTAATTAAAACTCCGTATTTGTTTTTTCATCTATTTAAATTAATATGCCGTCATGCCAATGATTTGCTCATGAGGATTTCTATTTCCCCGCGCGTAAGCCGTATATTCGCAAAAAAAAGATGTATCTCACAAAAGCCCCTTTATTGCTTCAATGGCTATATCCAACACTTACCTGGCACCGTAGCCGATCAGAAAAACGTCTTTTTCTTACTTTTGACGATGGTCCTATACCGGATGTTACACCTGAGATCATTCACACATTGAAAAAATATCAGATTCAGGCCACATTTTTCTGTGTGGGCGAAAATATAAAAAAACATCCTGATTTATTTCAACAGCTACTCGAAAATGGTCATCGGATCGGTAATCACACCTATAATCACCTCAATGGTTGGAAGACACCGGATTCCACGTATCTTTCTAACATCGAACGCTGCCACGAACTCACTCAAAGCAATCTCTTCCGGCCTCCATACGGACGGGGCAAACGTAGCCAATATACCGCGCTTTCCAGGAATTTTGAGATCGTTATGTGGGATGTATTAAGCGGAGATTTCGATCTGAAGCTATCACCGCAACGTTGTCTCCACAATGTTGTCCGCCATACCCGTAACGGCTCTATTATCGTTTTTCATGACAATGTAAAAGCTAAGCCGCGCGTGACATACGCTCTGCCACGGGCGATTGAATACTGGCAGGCCCAAGGATATACATTTGATGTATTGTAGAAGTCGTTACTTGATTATCGTGGAAATCTTAACCATGGAGTAAGCACTAAAGTAGCCAAGTGCCCCATTACTGATGTTTGACGGAGGGTTCGCTGGTGCTGCGGTATTTGGATTGGTCGACTGCACTACATTCCAAAAGTCAAACATCGCTTTATCCACGCACTGCATGTACACCACCACCTCATCACCCGCTATCAGGTCTTCATCGGGATCATTTAAACGTTCAGTTACATATTTACCGTCGTTGAATTTGTCGCTCGCAGTATTGACGAAAGTTGCCGTACCGCCGTTAATACTCATCAGATAGCGATAGAAATTTTCCTCAAGCGGAGGGTCCTGATACTTCAAGCTAACATATTTCTTTTCCTCGCCAAAAAAGTCGCTTATAGCGGTACCTACCGAATCTATCCGGACAAAAGGTGGCATTCGCGATACGGCTGCGTAGGTTTTTCCGGCTACAGATACATACAATTCATAGAATTCAAACACTGTTCCGACAAAGTCTGAGGTGTAGATTCCCGGTGACCGTTCAGTAAACTCAAATCTGTTTCCCTGGCCGTCAACGACTAGAACGTCCGCGTTTGACACGCCCTGAAAATCACTTTGACTGGAGAAAGGCACCGTCTTGCTTAGTTTAATGACCTGTCGATTAGAATGGTTCTGAATCTCTCCAATGATAACGAGACGCGATTCTGCATTCTTTAACTTTATGTTGATAACATCTTCACATGACACAAACAGAATGCTCAACAGGTGAAGAAAATACACGGTACGTCTCATGATCCTAGAATTTAAAATTCCATGTGATAGCGGGAACAATTCCAAATAACGCAATGCGGTAGGTTTCCGTCAGTTTTGGATCTACCTCGTTTTGGCGGAAGTCAATTAAGTAGGCGTTTTTGCGATTATAGACATTATAAATACCAAAAGTCCAGCCCGAACTAAACCTGCTTGATGCTTCGGATTTCCAGGTCAGGCCGAGATCCAGGCGGTGATAATCCGGCATTCGGTATCCGTTACGCTCCGTATAGTACCAAATTGATCTACCATCAACTGTATATTTTCCGCTCGGAAAGGTAACGGCATTGCCGGTGCTGTATACAACGGTGGCCGATGCGGTCCAGCGGGGAGTTAGCTGATAAATGAATACCCCGGCCATGTCATGTGTTCGGTCATGTCTGGCGGCAAACCAATGATTCTCATTGATGCCTTCAAAGCGTAGTTCACTCCTCGACAGCGTGTAGCTCAGCCATCCCTGGAAGGATCCGGCCCGTTTTTTTAGGTATAGCTCTAAACCGTAGGCACGTCCTACTCCAAAGAGCAGTTCGCCGTCAATGTCCTTGTTTGCCTGCAGGTCCGCGCCGTTCCGATAGTCGATTTGATTCTGCATGGACTTGTAATAAGCCTCCGCAGAAAATTCGTACAGGTCCTTGCCAAAATTACGGTAATAGCCGGTCGCGATCTGATCTGCTATTTGCGGTTTGATGTTATTGCTACTCATGACCCACGCGTCAGTCGGTAGACTGGACGTCGAATTCGACAACTGGTGAAGGTTTTGCGTATTGCGATTGTAGGCGAGTTTAAACATGTTGTCTGTGTCGAGCTGAAAATTCACTGAGAATCGTGGTTCCAAATTAAAATAGCGCTTCACGACGTCGCCGCGACTGTATACCATCGTATTCGTAGGGTTCCCGTATTCAGTATACTGTGAAAATGTACCTGGACCCAATAGCCAGAAATTGTTTATCCGCGTCCCGTAGACAAGTCGTATCATGTCTGTGAGGTCCCAATCGTGCGAAAGGTATGCCGCAACCGCTGTTCCGTTGCGCTTATCAATTTTCAGGCTGTTAACCGCAGCGCCTTCATCGGCGTCAATACTGGCTGGGGCGATTTTCTGCCGCAGTAATTCGATGCCGAAACGCACCGTACCGCTATTACCGGTGTAATATTGGAGATCTTGCTTTAGGTTATAGTTACTTATACGTGACGCAATAATGAAGTTAACGTCATCATTGTTGATTGTCGCATTATAGTCGTAATCACTGTAAATCAGTGTAGTATTCAAAAATAACCGATCGGTGAGCAAATGATTCCACCGTAAGGTGGACGTAAGATTTCCCCAATCAAAACCAAATTGGTTGGAGTATTTCATTACATCTCTTCCGAAATACCCTGAAAGGAATAACACATTGCGGCCGTCAAGACGATAATTAGCCTTGGCATTCAGATCATAGAAATACAAGTGACTCTTATTGATATCTTGATTTTGGGAGAGCCTTAAAAAGAGATCTGCGTATGTTCTTCGGCCACTCAGCATAAATGATCCGTTGCCTCCCTTAATAGGACCATCCAGCTTGAGCCGCGAGGCGATAAGCCCCACACCACCTTCGCCGCCAAAATCACGGCGATTGCCGTCTACCATCTGGATGTCTAATACTGAGGCTAATCGCCCTCCATATTGAGCAGGTATCCCTCCTTTGTATAGGTTCACGTCTTTAATGGCGTCGGAATTGATTGTCGAGAAAAACCCAAATAAATGCGAGGCATTATACACGGTAGCTTCATCCAGTAGAATCAGATTTTGGTCGCCCGCTCCGCCCCGCACATGGAAGTTGCTGCTTCCTTCACCACCGGACATGATGCCCGGCAGCAATTGAATGGTCTTTAACACATCCTTTTCCCCCAGTAAAACCGGTACAATTTTCATTTCGGTAATATCCACTCTTGTCATCCCAGTTTGTCTATTGGTTAGCCGTTGGCCGTCGTGCGTCCTGGTCACAACTACTTCATCCAACAAGTCATTTTCCGACAACGACAAATTGATGACGGTATCCCGCTCCAGGAGGAGATGAATCACGGATGGTTGAAAACCGATATGTGAAAATAGCAAAGTATGTTTGCCTTCCGACAAGGTGAGGGAATAAAATCCGTAATGATTGCTTCGTGTGCCGGCCGAACTTCCGTCGTTTGCTCGGATACTCGCCCCGTTCAATGACTCATCGGTCTGGTTATCTCTTATGTAGCCGCTTATCGTGTGCTTTTTTTGTGCAAATGAGTTGACAGCTATACTGAACAAATTCAGAATAACAATAACGGAAAATTTGCATAAACTATTAATTGCCATGTGCTCTATATATCGAGTCATGTAGGGGTTATAATCGTATGCGATACTACAAATTAAACTCCAATTACGCACGCTACGAAACAGGTTTTTAAGACTTGGCGAGTAGCCTGTGGTCGTGCCTCCGCCCTTAGGCGTTTAGGTTATAGTTGTTTAAGTTGTTTATTCGTACAGCAATGATAGTAATTTTCCGACATAACAATACCACACGTAGAAAATATCCTGTCGAATACACAATTTCCAAAATAAGTTCGTAGTATTGGACATCGTAGCAACCAAATGTTCAATAAGATTATGAAAAATTTAAAGACATCGTTAGCTGCCGCCGCCGCGGCCGCGCTACTTGTCGCTTGCAACGGCGAAGCGAATAATGAGGGCAAGCAAAACGCCACTGACAACATCATGGCCGACGAAAATGATGGCTGGACATCCTTATTCGATGGACACACCACTGACGGCTGGCACACGTATCTAAAGGACACGGTATCAGCTGCCTGGATAGTCCAAGACGGGGAGCTTCGTTTCAATCCGGAGGTGTCTACCGAGCAGCGCGGAGATATCGTGACCGACGGTGAATATGAAAATTTCGAACTGGAATTGGAATGGAAAATTTCGCAGGGAGGAAATAGCGGTATTATTTTCAGTGTGTACGAAGATTCCGAATTCAATGCTACCTATCTGACGGGTATCGAAATGCAAGTGCTGGACAATATTGACGCCGAAGACAATCAACTGGAAAATCACCTTGCAGGCTCACTATATGACTTAATTGGCAGCAAAGAAGTATCACAGCCGAAGCCGGTTGGCGAATGGAATCAGGTTAGAATACGCAAAGAAAACGGCCGCATCACCCTTTGGTTGAACAAAATACAGACTGCAGAGGTAGAAATCGGGAGTGCGCAATGGAAAGAGGTGTTGGAAGCAAGCAAATTCAAGGACTGGAAAGATTTTGCAAAATACCCTAAAGGAAAAATTGCGTTACAGGATCACGGCAATGTGGTAGCCTACCGCAATATTCGAATCAAGGAACTTTAGTCCTGGCCGGTGGTCGGCGCCGTCGATGCATGTCGTTAGGCGGCGACCATCGCTATTCGAGATAGCTGCCCTGGCGCATGAGTAGCGAGCGATATTTGTTAAATACAGCAGATTTGGAAACAAACCCCATATAATTTCCCGCATTATTCACCACCGGCAAAATCCAAATATCTTCCCGATTCATTTTGTGCATTACTTCTTCCATATTAGCATCCATCCGAATGATGTCTGCCGGCTTTTCAACCAACTCAAGCATGGTCTTCCCAGCTTTCTCCTGATCCTCCCCGAGTAAAATTTCGAAAAGTCTCTCGCTGTAAATGATGCCCAGCAACTTACCGTCATCATCAACTACCGGAAAAATATTCCTTTTGGTATGGATAATGTCGTATCGGCGGTCAATGGGGTTGTCGTTTGGATGCAGTATCGTAAAGTTACGTTCAAGTACATACCTTAGTTTCATCATACTTAGTACAGTGCGATCCTTGTCCTCATGTGTCAATAGATCTCCCTGCTCAGCCAGCACTTTGGTATATATTGAGTACTTTAGCGTGGTACGATTGATTAAATAAGAGATTGCTGTCACCAACATCAGCGGTACCATAAGCGCATACCCTCCCGTAATTTCGGCAATAAGGAAGATGGCGGTCAGCGGTGCATGCATGATTCCGCCAAGTGCCGCAGCCATTCCTGCAACAATGAAGTTGGCAACGTTCAACTCGACAAGGCCTGTTAAGTTGACCCCATACGAAAAAGCAAAGCCCAACAATCCACCCATAACGAGACTTGGACCAAATATTCCGCCGTTTCCACCACTATTCAACGTGATTAAAGAAGCGATTGATTTTGCAAAAACCGTGATAATTGCATACACGACAATCAAAACTCCCACGCGTTGGTAATCCGAGAAAATACTATTTGCCAAAAGCGAATTATGATGCCCGTTTAGGAGTTGCTGAATCGTAATATAGCCTTCACCATAAAGTGCTGGAAATAAAAAGATTAACAACCCCAAACTTATCCCGCTCATCCAGACGCGTTGATATGGGTTTTTTATGCGGGTAGAAACTTTCTTGTACCAGGCGCTCATCCTGGCAAAATAGACAGAAAACAGCCCTACAACCACCGAGAGGAGCAAGTAAAAAAACAACGCCTGTATTTCCCAATCGTCGGTGACCAAGTGAAAAAGAGGTTCGCTGTATAAAAGCCTCGAAACGACGGCAGCCGTTGCAGCAGACATCAATAGAGGAATAAAAGCCGGAATTGAAAATTCCGGTAGCAGAATTTCGATGGCAAATATCATCCCCGCGACCGGGCTATTAAATGCCCCTGCAATACCGGCCGCAGCGCCGCAAGCAAGTAACATGGTTACTTCCCGATAATTTAAGCCAAAAAACCGGCCTGCGTTCGACCCAATCGCCGACCCACTATAGGCGATTGGTGCCTCCAAACCCGCAGAACCCCCGAAACCAACGGTAAGTGCACTTGTGATGATCTGCGAATAGATATTGTGGTATTCAACTTTACTGGACTTCCTTGAAATTGCATAAATAATGGGCGTAATGCCGTGTTCAAATAATCCCCTTCGAATAAAACGTCGGATGTAAAGTACGCTCAGCAGGATGCCAATCAGTGGAAAAAAGAAATACAGGTAATACTTATACTGCCATTGCACGTCTTCCTGCAAAAAGGCTGCTATTGAATGGGTAAGTCCTTTAAGAGCCGCGGCTGCAAGTCCACCTATCAGACCCACTAACAATGCAAGGACAACCAAAAAGTTCCGGTTCGAAATTTTTTGTATCCGCCATTGGTTGAGACGATATATGAGCTGCGAAAAATTAGTCAAATCCAACGATCTCCTTCTTTTTTTTTGATTTAAGCCGCTCTGGTACAGCAGAAACTATTTCATTCTCCAGAGCTTCAATAGCCCGCTTCTTGAGAAAATTCTGCGTCGTGAGCAGACTGATCTCACGTACTGGTTCGGGCGATCGGAAATAGCGGATCCGGGCAAGCTGCTCTTCATCAAAATCGGCGATGCTTAGTTCCGGCAAAATGGTTGTTCCTGAGTTTATGTCTACCATGCGCTTCAGCGTCTCCACGCTACCGGTGTTGTATTCAAAGGTGCCTTCTGGTTCGAGGCTCCGTTTTCGCTGACAGATATTTAGCACTTGCCCACGCATACAATGTCCTTCATTGAGCAGCCAAAGCTTATCACTGAGTATATCTTCTGACGTTACTTCCCTTTTGCTAAACAAACTACTTTTAGGAGCCACATACGCTACAAAGGGCTCATAAAATAGCGGACGCGCTATAAACGCAGCGTCGTAAATTGGCGTCGATAAAATACCACAATCGAGCAACCCAACCCGAAGCTCGTGTAATATTTTTTCAGTAGTATACTCCCACACTTGTAGCTGGAGCTTCGGAAATCTGTGCATGAAACTTCCCAATACGCGCGGCAAAAGATACGGAGCAACCGTGGGTATGACGCCAATCCGCAACTCGCCCTCCAATTCGCCTTTCCTATGCTGAACGATTTCGGTAATTTTCCGACTCTCCGTCAACACGATACGTGCTTGCTTGATCACTTCCACCCCCAACTCAGTCGGTAAGACCGGTTGTCGGCTTCGATCAAAGATCCGTATACCGAGCGACTCTTCCAGTTTGTGAATTTGCATGCTCAGTGTCGGCTGCGTTACAAAACATTTTTCTGCCGCGGCGACGAAACTACCGTAAGTATCTACAGCGATAACGTATTCTAATTGCACAAGTGTCATACTATCAACAAAAGTGATACAAAGATAGTAATCCACGGGTACTTGAGCACGACAAAAAATGCTAGGATGCAAAGGGAAGTCGAAAAATAGAGCCGACGACGGGATTCGAACCTGCGACCTACGCATTACGAATGCGTTGCTCTACCAGCTGAGCTACGTCGGCCTACTTTCAACGGCGCAAACTTAGATAAAGTTGTTTTTATTTGCAAGAAGACGCCGTCACTTTACCAATGTAGCCGTCAATCCGATTTCTGCATTCAGCAATCTGGATATCGGACAAATTTCCTTCGCTTTTTCTGCCGTCCCCTGAAACTCACGCTCGGAAATCTCCGCCACCTCTCCTTCTAGCTTTAGGGCGACCTGAGTGACACTTCCATCCTCAAACGTGACTCTAGCCTCGACTTCCAAACTCGACGGCTTGTAGCCTTTCTCACTCAACAGAAAGCTCAATTGCATGGCAAAGCATCCTGAATGAGCCGCTGCAATCAGCTCCTCTGGATTAGTTCCCACCCCCTCTTCAAATCGGGTTTTATACGAATATTGTGCTTCGTTTAACGTAGTGCTCTGTGTAGTCACCGTTCCCGAGCCATCTTTTCCTGTGCCATTCCAAATGGCAATAGCTTTTCTTGTAAATTTCATGTTAAACAGATGTAATTAGTCACTTTAGCTATAGATTAAACTGAAAATGAGAATAATAGTTTTCATGGTCAATTAATTTAATGGATATCCAAGACATGCTCGCGAAAAACGTTAAATTCGCTTCATGAATCGGCTGATATATCTGGATTACAACGCGACTACACCGATTGATACTCGCGTATTGGAAGCGATGATGCCCTTTCTTTCGACTAACTTTGCTAACGCCTCCAGCCTTACTCATAGGCCGGGAAGGGCTGCGGCGGCCGCTGTTGATCTTGCACGGCAACAGATTGCCGAGTTGCTCGAAGCAGCGCCACAGGAAATTGTCTTTACGTCGGGGGCCACGGAGGCGATTAATACTGTTTTGAAAGGCGTGTACGAGCGTTATCAGGATAAGGGCAAACACTTCGTCACGTGCGCAACCGAACATAAAGCTGTGCTCGATACCTTCGCCTACTTAGAAAAAAAGGGGGCGCAAGTGACATATTTGCCTGTGGATCAACACGGCGCTGTAGATCTCTTCCAACTAGAAAGGGCTATCCGTCCTGACACGGTAATGGTGGTGTTGATGTGGGCGAACAACGAAACAGGAGTCTTGCACCCGGTCGATAAAATCGCTGAGATTACCCACCGGCATAATACCTTGTTTTTCTGTGACGCTACACAAGCCCTAGGTAAGGTACGATGTTCGGTTTCATCTAACAAGATCGACATGCTTTGTATGAGCAGTCATAAACTTTACGGCCCGAAAGGTATTGGAGCACTCTACGTAAGACGGAAAAACAGGCGGATTCAAATTGCACCGTTGATTCACGGCGGTGGGCAGGAGAATGGCATGCGGGCAGGCACACTCAATGTTCCGGCGATTGTGGGTTTTGGCATGGCCGCCGAGATCGCCCGCCGTGAGTTGGCCGAGGAGTCCTCGCGTCTGGCGCAGCTTAGAGAACGGCTGGAGATGTCGATAATAAATCTTCCAGCAACGTTCGTCAACGGTCAGCTAGGGCCAAGGATGCCAAATGTGAGTAATATAACGTTTCGTCACACCAAAGCTTCGGAGATAATGATCGCCGTTCCAGACATTGCACTAGCTTCGGGGTCGGCGTGCGTTAGCGGTACCCGCGACCCGTCACACGTGCTTCTTGCAATGGGTCTATCCGCTGAGGACGCCCACAGCTCCATCCGTTTCAGCCTTGGCAGATTTAATAACGCTGACGAAATAGATCGTTGCATCGCTCAGGTCGCCGGTGCCGTCACGCGGTTGAGAACAAACTCGCCAGTATGGCAGTTATATCAATCCGGAGCGATCGAATAAAATGCGGAAAATATATTTTTATGTTTGGCTCCTAAAACTTTATTGATTGGCTACAAAACATAACGTCTTAATCCTTGGTGCCTTCGACCGCTTCAATTATGGCGACTTGCTTTTTCCAATCATCATCGAGAAGCAGTTGACGACTTATGGCTACGATTTTGATCCACAGTTTTTCGGCATAGTGCGGAGCGATCTCAGCGCCGTCGGCGGGAAGCCAACACAAAATATCCGCGATTTTTACCGAATCTGTGATACAGCCGAAGGGCGTACATCGGTAATTGTTGCCGGAGGAGAAGCAGTGGCCGTTACCTGGAATTCTTTACTGCTTTCCCTCAACAAGTTGTTTAAAAGTACACATCGCTTTCATGGCCGGCTCGCTGGGATAGTGGACCTTAACACCTTGGCTAGACGAATTCTGGGAGGTAAGACCGAATTGCCTTTTGTACTGACGAAGACGGACTTTAGAAAGACGGATCAAGTGATATATAATTCGCTAGGTGGCTCCGAACTCGATCCTGCAATTTTCGATAGATTTCCGGAGCTTGCGCAAAGGCTCCGACATGCGGATTACTTCGCCGTGCGCGATCGGGCAACGCAGGAAAAGTTACAGAGTCATGGAATTTTCACGCAGTTGTTTCCAGATTCCGCAATTTTGATGTCCAAGTTTTTTCCCCTAGAGACATTAGTGCGCCTCGCGTCGGCGGCCGTGCAGCAGTATGTAGCACAAAACCGACGCAGTTATATGTTTTTTCAAGTTAAGTATAACCACGCCAAAAGCAACGAAATGCTTATAGCGGATCAATTAGACCGAATAACTGCAGGTCTTAATCTGTCGCTGTGTATGTGTCCGATCGGTATAGCACTCAACCACGACGACCACCTCGCCGTCCGTCGGATCGCACCGAGGTTAAAAAGCAAAGCAATGGTTTTTGACGCTGTCAGCATTTGGGACGTCATGTACCTAATAGCCAATGCACGGGTATATGCCGGCACGAGCTTACATGGAGCAATCACAGCGATGAGTTACGCTATTCCGTACGTCGGGCTAGAGGTTACTAAGTTGAATAGCTATTTAGCCACCTGGGGTGTAGGGATGTTAAGGCAATCCGTGCAATTTGGCAATCTCGCCCAGGGTGTCTTGCGCGCAATAGGTGTCGATCAACAACAGCTTGATCAGTCTCGCCGCGTACAGCTTGAAGCTGCTGAAAAATCCTTTTCCCTGATTAAGCAGAAGGTGTTTACTATTTAAAATTCCATGAATACAGCTATCCTCGATCTTCACGTCCAAGAATATTTAGACGCACAGGCAGACATGCACGCTGCTGGTTTGGCATTTAAAAAAAGCCCCTTCGCAGGAATCTCAGCAGGCGAACTCGCCCAGCAGGTAGATAGCCGCCAACGATGTCGAAAAAAACTACCTCTTTGGTACAAGAGTCCAGGTATCTTTTATCCACCGCGTATCGCAATCGAACAGGCTTCCTCCGAAATAACGGCGGCGTACAAAGGCCGCTTGATTGATTCCGGCAGTCGGGTTATCGACTTGACAGGAGGTTTCGGGGTCGACGCATTTTATATTGCCAGGCGCGCAAAGGTACTTGTCTATTGCGAACAGAATGGAACGCTCGCTGAAATAGTAAAGCACAACCTATCTGCGATGGGTGTTGAAAATGTTACGGTAAAGGCGATGGATGGCCTCCAATACCTCCAGGGTGAACCAAACGATGCATTTGACTGCATATACCTCGATCCATCTCGTCGCAAGGATACCCGTAGGGTGTTTCTTTTGAACGACTGTGAGCCCAACATCATTGCTTGTCAAGATCTATTACTACAAAAGGCTAAGTACATTATAGTCAAAACGGCCCCTCTACTTGACATCTCTTCCACCCTTCAAGCGTTACGGGATGTCCGGTCTGTGCACGTCCTCAGTGTCGACAATGAGTGCAAGGAACTGTTATTTGTACTTGAGCGGGGATTCGAAGGAAAGACACAAATTATTGCGGCCGCCCTGTCGGAAAAAAGCGTTCGGAACTTTCGCTTTTCTGTAGAAGACGAAAAGTCAGCCGTGCCGACCTTCGGTTTGCCCGAGACTTATCTCTATGAGCCGGATGCGGCGTTACTTAAAGCCGGCGGATTTCGCGTCATCGGCGAGCGCTACGGCATGCGCAAACTACATATCAATACGCACCTCTATACGGATCAATACCTTCGTGCCGACTTTATTGGACGATCATTTTATATTGATAAGATAATGACATATGCCGACTTCAAGAAATTGAAGACACCCTTGCAGGCGAACATCAGTACGCGGAATTTTCCTCTGGACCCGGCGACGCTTGCAAAAAAGCACCGGATTGCCGATGGCGGCAGTACGTATATCTTCTTTTGCACCGGACCCGGCAAGGAATTGTTGGTCATCTTTACATCAAAATGCGACGGTTAACTTGGCGTTTTTACACCGATGTACTAAATTGCCCATATGTCAAAAAAAGTTACGCTCTCGGCGCTTGATCTCGCTAATATAATTGAAGGTGGTGACGCAGCCTCTGCCATCGCTCGCACGGTTGAGTTAGCGCAGTATATTGAAAAGCTTGGATACGAACGTATATGGCTGGCCGAACACCATAATATGGAGTACATAAGCAGCTCCGCCACTTCTGTACTTATCGGACATGTCGCTAGCCGTACTTCGCAAATTCGAGTGGGATCTGGCGGAGTGATGTTGCCAAACCATGCGCCCCTGGCGATTGCCGAACAATTCGGCACATTGGAGACTTTATACCCCGGCCGAATAGATTTGGGACTTGGAAGGGCGCCAGGCACCGACCAGCTCACGGCTATGGCATTGCGACGAAATAATCCCAATTCAGCTTATCATTTTCCCGATGATGTCCGCGAGCTCCAGACTTACTTTAGTGACGATAACGTTGGCGGACGCGTACGCGCGTTTCCGGGCGAAGGCTTGGATATCCCAATATGGATATTAGGATCGAGCACTGATAGCGCCTATTTGGCCGCTGAAATGGGACTGCCTTACGCGTTTGCCGCCCACTTTGCACCGCGCCAATTTCGCGCAGCAATTGCGTTGTACCGACAACATTTTAAACCTTCAACGCAACTCGCGGCACCTTACGTGATGGCCTGCGTCAACGTTTTTGCGGCCGACACCGATGAAGAAGCAGATTTACTGGCAAGTAGTCTTTACGATATGTTCCTCGGCGTGATTACCAACGTGCGCAAGCCACTGCAACCTCCAAGACCGAATGTGAAAGCGTACTGGTCGCCTGATATTGATGCGGCCGTAAAACAGATGCTTTCATGTACTTTTACGGGTGGCGTGGAACGGCTACGTGAGCAACTTGGTAAGTTTATAGACGAAACGGGCATCGACGAGTTGATGACCACGGGATACATCTATGATTCCCAAGCCCGGCTTAAGTCGTTTAGGTTGCTGAAGGAGGCTTTGCATGTGTTTTAGCCTCCAAACCGGTAACGCCTCCCGAAACGACTAGTTTCATGGCATCCGTCGAAGACATATTCAAGCGCTTTACCCGCTCCAATTTTACAATAGCGATCTGTCCTGCAACAGAGTAAGCGTATGGAAAATAAACAATTACTTCACCTGTCAAGCCGATTTTAGATAAGTCCCGCTGGGTGAGAAATCCAACCCTTTTAAGGCCTGTGTCATTAATTTCCACGATAACAGGCTCATTGAACTTTTTCGCATCCCCAACGAAGGCTTCCGTAAAGTCCTTTATAGACGAATATAGGGTATTGAAAAGCGGAATGCGATTGATTAAACTATTGAACCAATTATAAATCGGCTCCGTTACTACGTTGGTAAATATGACACCCACGATCACCAGTAATACGATCATCGTAATGATGCCCAATCCCGGAACGTATAAAGGTCTTCCCTGTTCGTCTTCCCAGAACAGACCACTGAGATTAAGTGCCGTGTCAATACTAGCAACAATCCACACGATCAGGAACAGCGCTCCGGCAAGTGGCAGTACGACAAGAGTGCCTTTGATCAAGTAATTGAAAAATAATCGAATCGTTTTATTCTTTCTCATATTTGCTGGATTTAGCCATAATAATATACCCTTTTTACCCGCTGCGAGATACCTGCTAACAACTCGTACGGTATCGTACCTATTGTATGAGCCAACTGCGGAATGTCATCAAATACTATCACGTCGTCTCCTTCTTGCGCCATGGTACCGCTCACATCGAGCATGCACATGTCCATGCAGATATCACCAATCGTCGGCACCGCTTTTCCACCGACGATCATATGCCCAACGCCGTTACCAAATCTTCGATCATAACCATCTGCATACCCGATATTTACCGTCGCAATGGTGCTGTCTTTGTTTATAACACCTCGCCGGCCATAGCCTACCGTCTCTCCTACCTTTAGTTTACGGACGTGTGTAATGGTAGTCCGTAGCGTCCCGACCTGTTGTAAAGGTAATTGGTTGCCAGGCCCTCCAATGCCGTATAACCCGATGCCAAGGCGTACCATATCAAATTGTGCAGCAGGCCAGCGTTGAATCGCCACCGTATTGGCCAGGTGCCTGATAAATCTGTAACCGATTCCCTCTCTAAGGCAATCCGAAAATGAACGAAATTGATCGATTTGGGTACGCGTAAATTCGTCGTAGTTTGGATCACCTGATGCGGCCAAGTGCGAAAACACCGATCGTACGGTAACAGCGCTGGTTTTTCGTAACCGATCAATTAGCTGTCGTAGATCATTCGATGAAAACCCGAGTCGATGCATTCCCGTGTCAACTTTGATATGCACCGGATAACCTGTTTCACCATTGGATTCAAGAAAGTCGATAAAATCGTTAAAGATGGAAAAGTTGAATAATTCCGGTTCAAGACGATGTGCCACTAGGAGGTCAAATGAGGTACGGCTGGGGCTCATGACCATAATTGGTAGACGTATACCCGCCTCACGTAGCTCCACACCCTCATCTACGAAAGCCACCGTCAGGTAATCCACTTGGTTGAATTGCAGCAAGTTGGCAACTTCGAAACTTCCGCTTCCATAGGAAAAAGCTTTAACCATTGCCATACATTTCACCTCGTCAGACAACAATGAGCGATATTGGTTGAGATTGTGTTCAAGCGCATTTAAATTAATCTCCAATACGGTTTCGTGCGATTTTGCAGTTAAGGTCTTGCTGATACGCTCAAACGCGAACTTCCTGGCTCCCTTGAGTAAAATCGTCTCGTCGTGCAAATCAAGCGTACCTATGTCCCGGAGCAGCGCATCGACATCCTTAAAGGCATGATGCTGAATGAAAGTAAACTTCTGTTTATGACGAATAAAGGCGTCTCCGACGGTTATTAATCTATTTATATTGCTATTCTTCAGTATTTTGGCAGTTCGAACATAAACCTCTTCTTCTGAAGTGTCGTGACCGGGAATATCCGATAGTATTACGGTGTACGAGGGGTGCTGGTGCTGCTGTTTTAAAAAGTCAAGTGCGATAGTCAGCGAGGAAAGATCATTGCTATAAGAGTCGTCAATAACGGAACATTGGTTGACTCCCCGTTTCATTTCTAGCCGCATCTCCACTGCCTGTAGCTGGGCGAACCGTTCCCTGATCACTTGTTGGGTATAGCCGATAGCCAATAAGACCGCCAAGCAGCAAACTGCATTTTCCCGCGATGCACCATCCGTAAAAGGAATGGTGACACTCGCGTCCGCTTGTTCATGTCGTGCCGAGATGCGGCATTGTCCCCGACCAAAAAATTCGTGGCCTATTACGTGGAGCGCCGTCCCTTGCCCGCCCCAGGTAAATGATTTTTTTCCGGGCTTAACGGGTGTGTTTTTCGTGTAGTCCGGGTTATAAACAGCCAGTTCCGCTGCGGCAAGCAACTGCACTTTCTCAGCGATTTTATGTTGCTCGCTTAAAAAACCGGATTCATGGGCAGGACCAATGTTTGTCAGCACCGCAATTGTGGGCGCAATCATCCTTTGTAGAGCTTTCATATCACCTGACTCGCCGATACCCGCTTCAATGATGGCCAAATCATAAGTCTCATCCATTTCCCATAGTGAAAGCGCAACGCCTAACTGAGAGTTAAAGCTCTTGGGGCTACGGACGATCCGGTAATCCGGTGCGAGCAATTGATAGAGCCACTCCTTTACGATCGTTTTACCGTTACTTCCAGTGATTGCTATTACCGGATAGGAATACTGGCTCCGGTGAAAGGCTGCTAACGTTTGTAGGGCTGTCAGCGGCGACGTCACTATCAGGAAATTAGCGTCGGGAAACATGGGGGTGTCCGACCATCGTTCTGCGACAACAAAGTTTCGCACCCCTTTACCATACGCGTCGGATATATAGTCGTGACCATCACGTCGCCCCTCTATGGCAAAAAACAGTCCGTGCTCCTCGTCGTTGATTTTACGGCTGTCGTATAGCAAACTGCTAATAGTCACAGCGGGATTTACAATAATTACACGACGTGTCGCGATCACCGCTACCACTTCATCCAACCGATATAGTCGTTTATGCATACTTGGGACGAATTTCAGTATTTTTTAGGTACTGTAAGAATTTTTTGGCATTTTGGAGATATGGATGACGAAAAGCTATCTAAGAAGCCCTCCTATACGCCGCAACAGGCCAGATTGAAAGCGGAAGCTTACTGCGCCTTTCAGGAACGTTCACAACAGGAAGTTCGTGACCGATTATATGGCTGGGGGATGTATAAAGATGAAGTAGAGGCTATTATCGCCGACTTGATCACCGATAATTTTATAAATGAAGAACGATTTGCACGAAGCTACGCATCCGGGAAGTTCACGCTAAAGGGCTGGGGAAGACTTAAAATTAAACAGGGATTACAATATAAAGCGGTATCGCGACCTCTCATTGCTTTAGCGCTTAATAGCCTTGACGAAGCGGCGTACCGGTCGAAGTTACTTGAAATACTAAAAAAAAAGGCAGGATCGCTGACTGAGCGCAATCCCTACAAACGCAATCACCAATTGTGGAGACACGCCCAGGCGAAGGGTTACGAAAGTGACATCATACTCGAGATATTGAAAGACAACGAATTATAAATCGGACGCTATTTTTTTGAAAAAAATATTTGGCAGGCACACAAAACTCGCTATATTTGCATCACCAAAGCGGAAAAACAGTAACCGCACCATGCGAAAGTAGCTCAGTTGGTAGAGCGCAACCTTGCCAAGGTTGAGGTCGCGAGTTCGAACCTCGTCTTTCGCTCTAAATCCCTTCCTCTGACAATAGAACGAAGGGATTTATTTTTAGATAGCTACCATTTGCCTAGGTGGTGGAACTGGTAGACACGCAGGACTTAAAATCCTGTTCGCCCTAAAGCGAGTGCGGGTTCGATTCCCGCCCTAGGTACCAAAAAGCCGTCTGGACAGACGGCTTTTTTTATGTATGCATCGTTAACATTTTGGTCTAACCTTGTTTCTCGCCGAACGAGCACACAGTCGCGAACTATTTGCTTGCATTCCCCTGCAGAGCAACAACATCTAGAAAACCATAAGTGAGCTAATCGGTTATTTATGTATGAAAGATTTTAAAATTGATGCCGACGAACTTCAAAAAGTTGCCGAACACGTGCCTTCGGGCACGAGATTCCGGTTCGTCCCGACGGACGTCAAGCCGGAATCATTGGCGGAGAACCAAATGGTACTGTATGACGACCTGGGCGGTATATGGATCGGAGAGTCCGTTAATACTCCCCTCGACCGGGTTCTTATAGAAAAGGCTTGGGCTGTTGCCAACAACAAATTTTGGGCGGAAGGTACCAATCCTGAGTGAAACTTCCGGCGATTCTTATTCTTACAATTGCACCGGCTTACCGCCTATCCAAACTTCCCGGATACTTCTTGTGTTACGAATATCTTCGAGTGGATTGCGATCCAGGATAACAAAATCCGCCCAATTACCCTTCTTTAACAACCCGATACCTTTTAATTCCATACAGGTTACCGGATGCTGTGTGGCCGATAGCAAAATATCCATCGGGCGCAGTCCAGACTGTGCCATCATCTCCATCTCCATATGTTCGAAATACCCCATAAATCGGGTTGGCATTCCACTGTCGGTGCCCATTAAAATAGGAATACCCGAATCACTAAGCATTTTCAGATTGGCCATGGCGACAGGTAACTGGAGTTTGTATGTCTGCGCACCACGACTCTCGCGAACGTCGCGCTGCCATTGCGGGTCCAGCAACGGCACTACGGTTTGCCAATCGTATTCCCGTGTAAAGAATGGATCGTTAAAAAACGCTGCCGTGTCTTCGTAAACATAGGTAGAGACTTCCCTGGTGAGTGTCGGACAGTAACAGGTATTCCGCTTCTGCATCATCTCGATAAACGTCTCATCCACAAGGCGATCTCGCACACTATGTGCGATCAAATCCCCGCCGGCTTCCAGTAGCTTTTTTGCATCTTCGAGGTAATAAAGGTGAACGGCGACTTGGTAGCCAAGCTCGTGCGACCGGTTAATAACCGCTTTGTAAACAGAATCTGGCATTTTTCTGTTGCTTCCCAGGTTGTCATCCACCCTGATCTTCATGAAGTCAACGCCCATACGATGATTACTGTCAACAACTGCTACTGCCTGGTTTCGGGTATCCCCGTTGACGACTTCGCCGGCGATATATAGTCGTGCACGCTGGGTATCCGCGGTATCACTGATCCATCTGAGCGGCACTGCCTCGCGGCGGTCACCTCCAAGACTAACCACGGTAGTTATACCATAGCGGGCGTAGATTCTCAAATTATCAGCAATGTTAGACTTGGAATAATGGCCCCCGTGGATGCCTTTTACATCGCCGACATGACCGTGAGTATTGATTAACCCCGGAATAATCGTTTTGCCGGAAACCTCCCGAACTTCCGTATTTTCCGGCAATTCGATTTGCTGCCGGCTTCCTACCGCAACGATACGGCCATTGCTGGTCAACAACACACCATCAATAATCGGATTCCCGCCGCTACCGTCGATTATGGTCGCACCGGTAAATGCTATATAATCAGAGGGCGATTCAGTTTCCGTCCCGCAGGATATTGCAAACAAGGTCGTTGCGAAAGAAATAATCGTGATATAATTTCTCATAGCGTTAGGTAATTGGAAATACCGGTTGTTAAAGTTAGACAATTCCGCCCAAGGTTTTTTACTATTTTTTGACTTACTTTATACGGTCGAAGCCATGAAAGAATGCGTCAAGCCACCATTAAAGATATCGCCCGCGAGCTAAGCCTTTCTGTAGCCACGGTTTCCCGCGCCCTACGGAATACACATGACGTAAGCCGGACGACACGGGATCGGGTATTGGCTATGGCCGCCCAGCTGAAATACAGGCCCAACCCCTATGCTGTTGGACTTGCAGGCGGCAAATCGGGGAACATTGGGGTGATATTGCCATTTGTAAACAATTATTACTTCTCCACGGTAATCACCGGAATCCAGGAGGTCGCCTATGCCAACGCTTTCAACGTAATCCTGTTTATTACAAATGATTCCCCGGAACGGGAAATTCAAATTTTAAAGGGGATCAATGGGTTGCATTTAGATGGCTTGTTAATCTCGGTATCATCCGATTCCAGTTCCATCTCCATATTTAATGATTTAATGGACGACGGTACGCCTGTTGTCTTTTTCGATCGGGTGGTGACCGGAGTCAACGCCTCCAAGGTCATGCAAGATGACTATCAGGGGGCTTGCGAAGCTGTAGCCCATCTGATTGCGCAAGGCTACCAAAATATAGCGCATATCGCCGGTTATGCGCACCTGGAGTTTACCGAACAACGGCTAAAAGGATACCTCGATACCCTGAATCGCCATGGACGATCGGCCAACTACGATTGGGTGATTCATTCGGGCTTTTCCCAGGACGATGGCTTTCGTGACATGGAACGTCTGCTTGCCTTCTCGAGGGTGCCAGACGCCGTATTTGCTGTAAATGATCGCAAGGCCATTGGCGCGATGCTTGCACTTAAAAAGCATGGGATTGCCATCGGCTCCGAAATCGGTGTCATCGGTTTTACCGATGATCCGACTGCACAGATTATATCACCGTCGTTGTCGACCGTCGCTGAACCTGCCCGTGAAATTGGAAAACAGGCCTGTGACCTGCTGATCAATCATATATCCCGCGAATCTTTTCAGCCTCGAGACCTGGTGCTTTCGGGCAAGCTAATAGTTCGCGACTCGACACTGCGACGATCCCGTTTAAGCGCCCAGTAAGGCCGCCGATTCGCGATCAAGAAACAAGTGGCAATCGGCATGAGTTTGCAGGATGCTTGCAGGATATCGATTGTCCACTGCCTGCTTCACACAGTCTTTTACAGCTTGCGCCTTTCTTCCGTCAGGAACCGAACAAATAACATGGCGTGACTTTAGGATTTGTTTGACAGACATGCTAATGGCTTGCTTCGGCACATCATTTATGGAAGCAAACCAGCCCTCATTGCATTGCTGCGCCCGACACGGCCCGTCGAGGTCGACGATCAAATACGGTGCGTCTGTTTCAAAGTCGGCCGGCGGATCATTAAAAGCTAAATGCCCGTTTTCGCCGATCCCTACCAAAGCGACGTCTACCGTGATACCACCTATTGCGGCTGCAAGCTCGCTGACAACCGCCGAAGGGTCGCGCTCACCATCAATCAAATAGACTTGTTTCATTGGGCCTGTTTTGGCGAGCACACGTTCCCTAAGATATTTTCGGAAACTCGCTGGGTGATCTTCCGGTAAACCAATGTATTCATCGAGGTGAAACATCGTTACAGCTGACCAGTCAATTGCCGAGTCAGCCAGTAATGTGTTAAGTGTAGCAAACTGGCTGGTTCCCGTGGCAAAGACGACATAAGCCTCCCCCCTTTCTTGGATCGCCTGTTTGATCAGCGTTGCAGCCAAGGTGCCGGCCGCTTCTCCTAAGGCCGCAGCATTGTCTGAAATTGTAATATCCATCGCTAAATTTATTATCGTATTTTATAATGTATTACAAGTTAGGCACCGATCACCTGGGTCGTTCCTCCCTCCGCAAGTGAAATGTCTACCGGGCGGTTGTTTTTCCACGATTCATTGGTAAAATCCGGAACAGTGATCGGCAGGCTGCCGTTAGCAACCGACCACTCTGAAAGCGGAGATACCACGCTCCATGACGCCGCATCGTAGACATCCATATCGACGGGCAATCCGTTGCGGAGACAATCGATTAGGCGCCAGTCCATCAAAAAGTCCATGCCGCCATGCCCGCCTATCTCGCGTGCCAGCTCTCCAAGTTTTTTTACCAAAGGTGGGGTATACTGGGCCTCGAGCGTGCGCATTGCCTCTTCGTCCAGCCAGCCATCGTGACTGGAAGAAATCCGGCCGGGAAGCGGATATTTCTGCGCAGTACCCCGGGTTCCACTCAGCAAATGAATCCGACTATACGGTCGCGGTGTAGTCACATCGTGCTGAAGCATAATGGTACGACCCCGCTTCGTGCGAATGATGCTGGTATTGATATTACCCCGGATGTTGTCGCCGACGTATGATCCGTACGACGGATCGGTCTTAATATATTTATCAGCCGCGTCCTTAATCATAAAATCGTTTGAAGACATGGATACCATGTAATCCATACAATCGCCGCGATTGACACTCATCGCCTGACAGATCGGTCCGATACCATGGGTAGGATAAAGGTTCCCGTTACGTCGGGTATTCTCTTTTAGCCGCCAAAGATCGTAGCGCTTTTCGCGATCAAATAAGCTGCTCATAATATCATGAATGTATGCTCCCTCACCATGTACAAGTTCGCCGAAGAAACCGTTGCGCACAAGATTCAAGGTAAGGAGTTCAAAAAAGTCATAGCAGCAGTTCTCAAGGATCACACAGTGCCTTTTTGTACGTTCTGATGTAGTAACGAGCTTCCAGCAATCTTCTACCGTCGTAGCAGCCGGGATTTCCACCGCCACATGCTTTCCATGTTCCATCGCATACACCGCAATCGGCGCATGAAGCTCCCAATGTGTACAGATATAAACCAGGTCTATATCCTCTCGTTCACATACCGCCTTCCAACCTTCCTCTTTACCACCGTATCGTGCCGGCTGATGTACCGGACGTTTAATGCGTTCTTCTGCTTGTATCGTACGCTCTTCCCTGATATCGCACAGTGCGGTTATGGCTACGCCCTCAATATAACTCATCCGCTCAACGGCCGCGGCGCCACGGTTCCCTACGCCAATAAAACCTATACGGACCTGGTCTAATGCGGGCGCGGCATATCCCGACATATTGAAGGTTTGTGTATGACGCTGTGTGGCTTGTTTGTGGATATGGTCCAGCCGCGTGTGTTCATCGTTTTTGCTCCGACTGTCGCACGACGTGACCAGCGGTGCTGCAGCCATACCGAGTCCAGCGATGCCGGACAGCTTCAAAAAATTTCGTCGGTTTGCTTTCATGTGGTTATCATTTAGGAGAAATAATGGTTTCTAAAGGAGCTCAAAGCGTACATCGACATACCGATTTGCCATTCGCTGAACGGTTTTAAAATAATCCTCATGTGCTGAACGGGCATTATTATCCAGTCGGTTGCCAGAGAGCGTGCGCGGATCACGAAATAGGATCGGACAGTTTGACAACGCGCTGACAAGACCGATATCTCCCCAGCTGACGATACCTGGTACATGCACACTCATATTGTAATAATTGATACCTTCCAATGTGTCGAAAAGATAACTAACGGGACTATCTATTGCGGTTACCGACGCAAAATCCGCTCCGAACGGAGCCGCGTATAATGCGGCAAGTCCAGCTTCTTTGTATCCTACCAAATGAATCGGCACCTGCCCATCCAGCGATCTTACCCATTGTCCCAAAACTAATAATTCACTTGCCCATTGTCCCATCATTGTTCGGCCAAGCCACATCAGCGAACGGGATACCGTGTGATGAGGACTCAGCGATCCATCTATTCTTGTTGCCTCTACCGAACTTCTTTCCCCTGTTCCCCACAGGTCCGCCGTAACGACCCCATGGCCTTGGCGGACAATGGCCTGCAGCTCCTCGGTTAACCGGTCACTCCCTTGGCCATGGACTAAAATGATGTATCCCTGCTTCGGATCAGCTGGCGGCTTAAATGTGACTGCCAGATTATTTTTGCTGACAGTCATGAGTTCGATTTGCTGCATACCACCAGTGGGGGGACGCGTTACCACACTTTCAGCGGAGTCGTCTACCAAGTGTAACAATTGACGGAGGGCCCGCTTTTTTTCCTCCGGATTTACAAAACCACACAAAAGTGTTTCCCGTTGCCGTTTTCCCTCTTTTACACAATATTCAGCGGTGGTCAACACCTGCTTTTCACGCTCGCCGGGCGCATATGTAGATAGGCGACTGGGCTCTAACGCCTCGACGGACGGAGCGGACGGCTGACTTCCCGCTTGTCGCCTGAGGTGTAGATCAAACCACTTAATGGCCGCGGCTTGCATGGCCGCGTTGTACCCATGTCCGCCTTCGATAACCGCGTACTCGATATAATCACCTTTACCGAGCCGTTCAAAGATCGGTCGAGCATATTCGTAAGTACGCAACATCTGGGTCGGAACAAATGAAGGATTCGCTTCTTGCGCCGCGCTGATCATACACAGTGCCCTTGGGGCAATCAATGCGAGCACTCCGGCTTCTTCGGCGAATGTTAATCCACAGGGTAGCAACTCGCAGACACAGTTGCTATTCATGATATACGATTGGAAGGTTCCGACGCTCACGACGGGAACCACAGCGGAAATCCGATCGTCAATTGCGGCCACCCACATAGCTTGATTGCCGCCACCACTGGCACCGGTTGCTCCGAGCCTTTCGTGGTCGACCATCGGCAAGGAGCATAGTAGATCGATGGCGCGTATATTTTCGGTAGCCTGTATGCCCAACAGCGTTTTTCCCACATTAAGCAGCGACGCACCTAAGTTATTACCGTGATATTCCGCCGTGCCGTGCACACTAGATCGTTCACCCGCACCCCAGGCGTCAACGGCCAGACAAACATATCCGTTCCGTGCAATGTTTTGAGCGACCTCCTGAAAAAGATCTGAATTTCTGCCGCCCTCCCAATGGCCGTGGGTCAGGAGGATTCCAGGAAAGGGACCCGATCCCTTCGGTACGTAAAGACTCGCCGTGGCAAATACACCTGGCAACGTTTGAAACCGGATAGCAGCCACTTCCAGATCGTCCTGTAGACTGACGCGGTTGGTTTCCTTCATAAGCAATGGCAGCTCAGGATAAAACTGAATACCTGCCCGGGCGACAATACCATCCCGTATCCGTTTCTCCAGGTCTGTCCAACTACCTGACTGCATGGCTCGCCAGTGAGAATCGGCCAGTTTCGCTGCCTCGTCACGCAGTTCCGAAGCGAGTGGGCCTGATAGCGCCCCCGTTTTCAGCCGAATAAGTGGAGTGTGAGATACAAAGCGTTTCATAAAATAGGACCGGCAGATTAATGCTACGATACTCAAAATTAGCGGTTGCGTCCCGCAGAACCAAGAAAACTGCCGCTAAAATTAGCGAGAACGTTATCGAAAATACCTATATTACGCAGACTTTTGATACCTGTAATGAAAAGAAGGAATTTTTTGCGTCTCATGTCCGGCGCTACCGCCCTGGGCTTTACACAAAGCCAAGAAGTGTGGGCGTCTGTGTTTGGAAAAATAAATGCCAAGTCGATTGAAGGTACCTGGTTCGAGTTTCAACATCACAACGAACCTGAAGGAAAATACTGGAATCAAACGCTGGCCGAATTTACGGCTGTGCAGTGGGAGGCCAAAGTAAAGGAGATTGCCGATTCGGGTATCCGTTACCTGGTTTTACTGGATGTCGCTATTTATGGTAAGAGTTTTTACCCAACCTCGCTCCTGCCGCAACATGAGATGGGATGTTCGGATCCGCTTGAGACTGTACTTACTGCCGCAGACAAATATGGCCTTCGCTTTTTTATTAGTAATGGTTTTTTCGGCGAATGGCGAAACCCGGTATTACTCATGCAGGATGAAGGAATCCGTCAATTTCGCGTGCAAGCTATGGCAGAGCTCGCACAAAAATATGGTCATCATTCGAGCTTTTATGGTTGGTATTATCCAAATGAAACGGGAATCAGTGGTCATTTTGACGATATTTTCATAAACTATGTAAATAGCTGTTCAAAAGAGGCACACCGATTGTTGCCGAAGGCCAAAACGCTGATTGCTCCATATGGAACACGCAATGTAGCCGCAGACGATAAATACATCGAACAGCTCGATCAATTGGATGTAGACTTTATTGCATACCAAGACGAAATCGGAGTTGAAAAAACGGGTGTTGACGAAAGTGCCGCTATATTCGAGAAACTGTATCGTTTGCATCGAAAATCCGGAAGAAACAAACTGTGGGCAGACGTAGAAGTGTTCGAGTTCGAGGCGGATGTGTATCGATCGGCGTTGCTTCCCGCAGATCCCCAACGTGTTTTGGCCCAACTAGACGCAGTTTCCCAGTTTGCCGAAAAAATATTTATTTATCAGTATACCGGGATGATCAATAAACCGGGGACATCGGTTCCAGCCGGGTATCCTGACGGCTATGAACTGTATCCAGCGCTTGCAGCCGCGGGATGGCTAAAAAGATAATACGCTAACTCGTAGCACGTTTATCGACGCTAAATATTTGCCCACCCCTGTGCCAGGACATCAGCTAGGTGCATCGTGCGGATTGGCAATGCATGTTTATCGATATATGCTTGTAGTTGAAGTAAACATGACGCGTCTGTCGATATAATATAGTCGGCGTTCGCCTCCATCGCGTGGTGAACCTTCTGTTCAGCCATTGCGCTGGATATCGCCTCGAATTTAACTGCAAAAGTACCCCCAAAACCGCAACAGGTCTCACAATCTCGCATTTCCACCAATTCCAATCCAGCTACATTTGCTAAAAGCTGCCTGGGCTCTTCTTTTATGCGGCATTCCCGAAGGGCGGAACACGAATCATGGTACACCGCCCGTCCTTCCAGTTCCGCACCGAAATAGTCTTTTTTTGCCACATTAATCAAAAACGCGGAAAGTTCATGAATGTTGTTTTGGACCGCACGGCAATGGTTATGGATAGCAGTATTGGTGAATAAATCATCGTATGCGTTTTTTACCATTCCAGTACAAGACGCGGAGGGCGACACGATGTAGTGAGCATCGTTAAAATCGTTTAAGAATTTTTGTCCGACCTGCTTTGCCTCATCCCAGAACCCCGCGTTGTAAGCGGGTTGGCCGCAACATGTTTGCTCGGCATTGTACACAACCTTGCAGCCAGCTTTTTCCAAAACACGCAGGGTATTGAATGCCGTGTCGGGAAATAACTGGTCGATGAAACAGGGAATAAAGAGTTGTACTGTCATATATCAATAACGACGAAATGGAGGTAAAAATATTAGCGGACTTATCGAAAAAAGCCTGTACTGTCAAAAGCTTAAGTAAAACTCAGATGCTCGAGCAGATTCCTCTTCGGCTTCCTTGAGATTCCCCAGCCTGCGGAGTAAGATAGCCCGCTGTTTATGACAATCTCCGGCAACGTAAGAATCTGGGAACGATCGGGCCGAACGGGTGAAGTAATCATACGCCTGTTTCCAATCCGCAGCACGGTCACTTTTCATCAACGCAAGTCCTCTCTGGTAGTCCTCATACCACGCCTTCGCCTCCGGGCTCATGCGCTCGGCTTCTTGCAGGCCCTGAAACGGACTAAGCTTTTGCGCGATCATATATTGTTTATGAATAGGCGGAATCGGCTGCCTAAAATAAGCGACCAACGCCGCGCGGTAAGCCTCTGCCTCCTGCTTGTTATAAACCGTGTCTTTCAACCGCTGCTCCTCTTTCGGGTTCGTGAAAAACGAAGCTTCGGCCAGCACAGCCGGTATACCGTATGTGCCTCGTAATACGGAGGCGCCAACGCTTGCGAAAATGGTATGATCGGAGACAACGCTAACCGGAACATCCCGTTCATACATCATCGTCTCGAACTGATGGGCCAATGCTTTGCCCAACGCGACACCCGCAAGGTTCTCGCTGGCATTCCCGTGAAAATAGATGATCGGAAAATTAACACTTGTATCCGCAGTTGCGTTGTGATGAATAGACAGAAAAACGTCAGCGTCGTGCGCTCTGGCAACTTCCGATCTCACAGTCAATGGCACGAATTCGTCAGTAGTCCGGGTCATTACAACCGTAGCTCCCTCTTGTTGAAGTAAGTCTCGCAAATACATACTCACCCGGAGGTTCACCCACTCCTCCCGTTCACCAGCCGCGCCTTGCCGGTAGCTATCGGTCGCCGAAGTGCCACCATGTCCGGGATCGATACAAATTACCTTACCCGACAGCGGACTGTTTTGTGCATAAGCGCCTGCAACAATCGACGTCGAAACTATTAGGCAAACAATCGCTTTGCCGAAGGATAAAGGGAAAGTCAGTAAGATACGATTCTTGAAGTATGCGAACATAATATAAGAAGTTAAAATTAAGCGGTTCTGACACTCGATCGGTCCGATATTTTAAGCATGCGCCACAACAACGTAAGCCCCAAAATAAAGAAAACACCCAAACATAGTGCTGAATACCGAATATTGTTTGTGATTTGCTCAATGAGTGCGAAGAAAAAAAGTCCTAAGACGATAGCCAGCTTTTCGGTAACATCGTAAAAACTGAAAAAAGAAGCTGTGTCTTCCTCCCCCACGGGCAAAAGCTTAGAATACGTGGACCGCGACAGCGACTGGATCCCTCCCATCACTAAACCTACCAAGGCAGCCAGACAATAAAACTGGACTTCGTGGTTGATGTAGAACGCTGAAATACAAATTCCCGTCCAAACACAAACGACGAGCATCAAAACACGGACATTTCCGATATACCTAGCCAACATCGACATGAGATAAGCACCCCCGATGGCTACCAACTGAATAATCAAAATCGTTCCGATCAACTTAGGCGCACCGAGACGCAGTACTTTTTCTCCAAACGCCGCTGCAACGATCATCACCGTCTGCACGCCCATACCATAAAAAAAGAAAGCCGGTAAAAATCGTCTGATTTCCGTGATCTCCCTGAGCCGCCGCCAAACTGAAACCAGCTCGGTAAAACCCTTTTGCAATACGTGACGCGTCACTTGCTGACTGTTGTACGCGTTACGGGGAAGCCTTCGAAAAGGAATCTGCGCAAACGCGATCCACCAAATACCCACCAATAGAAACGATAGCCGGGCAGGGAGACTGGGATCCGTGATACCAAACCACTCAGGCTTCAACACAAAAACAAAGCATATAATTTGCAGGGTGACACACCCTACATAACCATAAGCAAATCCTTGGGCACTTACGCGATCCTGTTGATCCTTCGTAGCAATTTCTGGCAGATAAGAATTATTGAACAATACCCCGCCGACATAACCCATAGCCGCGAAAGTAAAACAGATGATACCCCATTCAAGTGTTTCGATCGTGAAGAAGAATAGTCCCATGCAGGCTATTCCACCCAGATACGTAAATCCCATCATGAAAATTCGTTTATTACCCTTAAAATCGGCAATCGACGATAACATGGGCAAAATAAGCGCCATTAATAAATATGCAAATGATAACGCGAAGTTCGATAATGCGGTATTTATGATATCGAATCCAAAAAACGAAACCCGGTCCCCTTTTGCCGCTGTCGTCGTAATAGCTGTGTAGTAGGCTGGAAATATAGTGGAAGTAATAACCAGGTTGTACGCGGAATTGGCCCAGTCAAACATCGCCCAAGCTCGAACGGTGGGCTTATGGTTTTTAGGTGATAATAACTGTCTCATTCAGTAGGCTAAGATAGAAATTTGAACGAATAATTATTCACTATATTTAATACCTTTGGTCGACCATAATACACAAATGCGACTTTCATACGGCATCTTGTTTCCGTTTTCCGTTGTGACGAATCTTTTTATCGCCAGTGTGCTGATGCTGTCATGTGGTTCCGCAGACAAAGGCCGGCCAAGTGCGAACCAAAGTGGACGCGTGGTTGACTCCGAACAACAGCTTTTTCACGTCGACACCCTGCTCAGCAACCTGGAGCACCCATGGGGAATGACCTGGCTGAATGATCAACTATTGCTCATAACAGAGCGCCGAGGCAGAATACTTGTTTTCCATAACGATCAGATCACAACCATGACATTGGAGGGTCTCCCGGAAGTATATCTGCACGGTCAGGGCGGATTACTTGACATCCAGCGACATCCAGATTTTGCCAACAACGGCTGGATCTACGTGTCGTACGTAAAGCCCGCGGCCAACGGCGGACAGACGGCATTAGCCCGCTTCAGGTTGGCGGATGAACGAATAAACGAACTGGAAGAGCTTTACTTAGCAACACCCGCTTCGTCTTCAGACGTCCATTTCGGAGGCCGGATTATTTTTGATAAAATCATTACTTGTATTTCGGCCTCGGTGATCGGGGAACCGCTGCCGACGCGCAAGACCTGTCAAACGACATAGGCAAAATACACCGGCTTCATGACGACGGACGTATACCAGTGGATAACCCGTTTGTTGATGATCCCCATGCCAGGCATAGTATTTGGTCGTATGGTCACCACAACGTCCAGGGTATGGCTTACGATAGCACAAACAGTTTTATTTATGCAGTAGAGCACGGCCCCCGTGGCGGTGATGAACTGAATATCATAGAGAAAGGTCGAAACTACGGGTGGCCCGCGATCACATACGGAATTAACCACGATGGCACAATCATTTCCGATGAAACAACTAAGTTTGGCATGGAGCAACCGATACATTATTGGATTCCCTCGATCGCGCCGTGCGGCCTGTTGCTTTATACCGGCGACAAATATCCAGGTTGGAAAAACAACCTCTTTGTCGCTGCACTTGCGGGCAGGCAAGTGACGCGCATTGAGGTATGGGGTGAGCGATATCGACATGAAGAGAAGTTGCTTACCGACATCGGAAGGGTTCGACAGGTGGCCCAGGGCCCTAACGGATACATTTACATAATTACTGAAGACCCTGGACAATTGTTAAAATTAATCCCGGAAAAATGATTGACGCCGGTCACATAAGCAAATGGCTTTTTAAAATCTATGGCGTTTACCTAATGTGCTGTATCTTTGTATACCATGAACACAGAAAAACTGTTGCAAAAAGCGCTTCAATTTGAGTTCCTCTCAATAGACGAAGGCGTCTACCTTTACAAGCACGCTTCAACCGCTGAGCTGGCTTATGTGGCAAATGAATTGCGAAAAATTCAGGTGCCGCACGGCAAAGTTACGTGGCAGATCGACCGAAATGTCAATACGACGAATGTATGCATAGCAAATTGCAAGTTCTGTAACTTTTTCCGTCGACCGGGTCATACTGAAAGTTACATCACCGATATCGACACGTACAGGAAAAAAATCGAGGAAACATTCCGTTACGGCGGCGACCAGTTGTTATTGCAGGGCGGCCATCATCCGGATTTAGGACTTGAGTTTTACCAAACACTTTTCAGACAGCTGAAAGAGTTGTATCCAGCCCTTAAGTTACATGCGCTCGGCCCACCCGAAATTGCGCACATAGCTAAGCTGGAGAAAATGAGTCATATCGACGTACTCCGTGCGTTGCAGCAGGCGGGTTTGGATTCATTGCCAGGTGCCGGAGCCGAGATATTGAATGACCGGGTGAGGCGGCTGATTTCGAAAGGGAAATGTGGAGGCAGGGAATGGTTAGACGTAATGAGGGCGGCGCACAAGGTCAATCTACCTACATCTGCAACCATGATGTTTGGCCATGTAGAAACGATTGAGGAACGCTTCGAACACATGGTATGGATACGAGACGTACAAGCCGATCGCCCGGAGGGCACATACGGGTTTATAGCTTTTATTCCGTGGCCTTTTCAAGACGATGGCACCCTCCTGAAACGGCTGCGCGGAATCACCAACGATGTCACGGGAGAGGAATATATCCGGATGATCGCTTTGAGTAGAATTATGCTTCCAAACATCACGAATATTCAGGCCTCTTGGCTCACCGTCGGAAAGCGCACAGCCCAACTTTGTTTACATGCAGGGGCGAATGACTTTGGATCAATCATGATTGAGGAAAACGTGGTATCCGCCGCAGGCGCACCTCACCGGTTCACGTCGAACTCGATCCAGGAAGCAATTCGGGAGGCAGGTTTTGAACCCCAGCTTCGTACCCAGAAATATGAATTTCGGGAACTGCCAAACACCATGGAAGAACAAGTTATTGACTATTAACTTTACTTGAACAATTGGAAAAGCTAACCCGCGACATCGAAGCACTGATATACGCTTCCGAATTTGGCATCACCACGTCCGAAATCAAACAGGTTTTGGAAGCGGCTTCCGGAGAGCAACTAGATGATTCCATAATTCTTTCTTCCCTCGAGGAGATACGCCACTACCACGCGCAGGATGACCAGGTGTTGGAATTGCGCATGGTTAATGGCGGTTTCCAGTTTTTGACGAAGCCTGATTACTATCAAACCATTAGTCATTTGCAGGCCCATCGTGCCAAAAAGAAACTAAGCCAGGCCGCCATGGAGACGTTGGCGATTATCGCATATCGCCAGCCAATCACTAAACTTGAAATTGAACAAATACGCGGCGTGAACTGCGATTATTCCGTGCAGCGATTGTTAGAAAAGGAACTCATTACCATAGTTGGGAAGTCCGAATCCGTGGGCAGGCCACTTCTTTATGGCACCAGTGAATTATTTATGGACCATTTCGGGATGAACAGCATCGCAGACCTACCAAAGTTAACCGAAATTGTTCCAGAAAGTAACGTTATAGGACATGTAACCGATTAATACAGAGATCGTTGCATGAGATCCCATTTTTTTTTAAAAAAAATGATTGGATGTCAAAAACTTGTTATTTTTATCCTTGAAAAAAAACAAGATATAACAAGACATTGATTATGAAAACGCCAAGGATGCATGACGGTGAATTAGCAATTTTGGATGATGAGGTGTTGGTCGCTTACGATAAAGGACCTGACGACGATGACGATGCCGACGGTTTTTTGGAGGAGGGAGATGACTTCGAATTGGATGAGTTTGATTCATTGGATGATTTTGATGACTACGATGACGATGACGATTACGCGTAAAGTTTTCCATTTGAAGTAGACATTTACACAAATCTCACCAAAGCGCCGGTACCTGTTTTTAACGGTACGTTAGACATTAACCCTACGGGTAAAGATGATGATGCAACACGCCTATTATGCTATGCATTGTAGGCGTGTTTTTTTCACAGTTAACGATCAAGATGGCTTAACCAAAAACTTGTCCGCATAATGGACTAAGTTAACCCCACCATAATTTCCCGAGCTCATGAAAAGTAGGTTTTTGCCGGATGGATCCATGCTGCTCAGGAATTCTTCGATAGCTTGTACGGTACTGAAATACTGCAAATTTGGCTGGTTAAAGGCTTTCTTGAGCATGTCGGCTGTGATAACACCTGCATTTTTTTGTTTGAGTGCCTCCTGATTGATAAACACGGCAGGATACGCCGCGTCCTGCATTGTATCCCGGTATTCGTTCAAGTATTCTTCATTTAAACTGCTATACGTATGCAACTCAATGATCGCGACTAAAGCTTGTTCCGGAAACTGTTCTTTTAGTGCGTGGATACTTGCTTTTAATTTCGAAGGTGTGTGCGCAAAATCCTGATATACGACACTTCCGTTGTCATTGGCAACGTATTCGAGCCGTCTGGATGCACCTTTGAATTGCCGGATAGCCGAATAAAATTCATCTCGACTCACGCCCAGCCATTCGCACACCGTAAATGCCGCAGCGATATTAGATAGATTATGCCGGCCGAATACCTGCAATGGAATGTCACCGGACGTTGTGTGAATAAAGGTGACACCTTTGTTAATGGTATACTCGGGTGTGCGATAACCGTGTTTGTTGATTTTCGACTGGTCTTCAAGCACGATCTCTTGAAGCTTCTTATCCTCCTTATTATAAACCAGTGTGCCCTTGGGTTCAATATGCTTAATAAACAGCCGGAACTGGTCCACGTACCTTTCGAAGGTTGGAAATGCATTCACATGATCCCATGCGATACCGCTGATCAAGGCTATGTTCGGCTTATATAGATGGAATTTTGGGCGCTGGTCGATTGGCGAGGCCAGGTATTCATCACCTTCAATAATAGCAACCGGAGCATCTTTGGTGAGCCGGACCATATATTGAAATTCGTCGAGCTTCGCCCCCACCAAGTAGTCAAAGTCCCGACCGATGGATTTCATTACGTGCATGACAATACTCGTAATGGTGGTCTTGCCATGACTACCACCAATAACCACACGGATTTTATCTTTGGTCTGCTCGTATATAAACTCTGGATACGAATAGATCTTTAATCCAATTTTTTGAGCTCTTAACAGTTCCGGGTTATCCGCTTTTGCATGCATTCCGATGACCACAGCGTCAATGTCTGGCGTAATCTGATCGGGATACCACCCCTCTTCAGGTAGCAAGCCTTCCTGTGCGAGATTCGTGCGTGAGGGCTCATAAATGTGATCGTCAGATCCGCTTATGATGAAGCCCTTCTTCGCCAGGGCAATGGCAAGATTGTGCATGATACTGCCGCCAATGGCAATAAAGTGTACCCGCATAGTTAATTTGATTTTGTAAACCGAGCGGCCGCCCAACTATCCAGCGTCTTGTGGTCGAGATACGTCAGCCCATGCATCTCCGCGGCTGCTCGCAACACGCCTAAGTCGTCGCCGTCGTAAAACCCGCTAAGGAATAATTGGCCGCCCGACTCTAGGCATAGCGCATACTTGTCAAGCTGATCCAACAGGATATTTCGGTTGATATTAGCCAAAATGACATCAAATTGCATCTCTACAATCAAATCTGCATCACCGCACTGTTCAGTAATTGCCGCTACCCGGTTCAGCTGCTTATTTTCTTCAACGCTCGCAACGCATACCGGGTCATTATCAATAGCGAGTATGGCTGTTGCACCCAATTTTGCAGCTAATATAGCCAATATGCCGGTTCCACACCCCATATCAAGTACCCGCTTCCCCTCAAGTTTCGTTTCGAGCATATAACGCATCATCAGTGAAGTTGTTTGATGGTGCCCGGTGCCGAACGCCATTTTTGGATCAATGACAATCTCATAGGGATACGACGGATCTGGTTCGTGGAAGGTCGCCCGCACGTAGCATCGGTCGTCGATCACCACCGGGTCAAAATTACGTTCCCATTCGGCATTCCAATTACGCGGGGCAATTTCATTCACGAGGTAGCGCACATCAAACCCCGGGGGTTGATGGATCAATAACGATTCAACCGCTTCCAAATTGAGCTGTTCCGTGGCAATGTAACCCGAAAATCCATCTGGTTGCACTTCGAAGGTGTCAAACCCAATATCAGCAAGACGTTGTATAAAGAGGTCGCGCTGCCACTCTTCACCGCCCACACAGGTAAATATAACTTCACTGTAATTCATAGAACTCACTGATTACCATCACGTTGGCTTATGCTATTATATACTTTCGCAATTTCAACAAAATCACGTGATTTAAGCGATGCTCCACCAATGAGACCGCCGTCAATATCGTTTTGTGAAAATAACTCCGGTGCATTCGTAGGGTTGCAACTACCTCCGTATAGAATACTGGTACGGTTAGCCAGATCCTGATTATATTGCTCCGCTATCGCGTTGCGGATAAAAGCGTGCACTTCCTGTGCCTGGTGTGGCGAAGCTGTAAGCCCGGTGCCGATAGCCCATACGGGTTCATAAGCAAGTATCAACTGTACAAATCCGTCATTCGAGAGATGAAAAACACCGTTTTCCAATTGTTTTTGGATAACTTCAAAAAAGCGTCCTGATTCACGTTCTTCTTGCGTTTCGCCGATACAAAAAATTGGTGTTAGATTATTTTTCAGGGCGACATCTACTTTTTTCTGAAGCAGGTAATCATCCTCGTGAAAATAGGTGCGCCGCTCTGAATGTCCCAGTATCACGTAGTTTGCGCCAGTGGATTTTACTTGGGCGGCGGAGATTTCACCAGTATAGGCACCATGCTCTTCAAAGTAAATATTCTGAGCACCCGTTGACACCTGAGTCGCGCCTTTGGCTAATTGGGATAGCGCATACAGATGTATAAACGGACTGCATACTACGACATGCTGGTTGCCCCGCACCTCGTCTTTCACCATATTAACAATCTCAGAAAACAGACTCAGACCCTGCTGATAATCGAGATTCATTTTCCAGTTACCAGCTACAATTTTTTTTCGCATGACCGTTGATGTTTTGTTAATATAAATCTAAACGCTGTGTTGTCTTAAAAGCGTCGATAATCTTTGGTCATTTCAAAAGCTGCTGCCAATAGCCGCTTTTCGCGTTCGTCAAATCGGCAGCCCCTGCGTTCAAAGACTAACGACGCCGTTTCATAAAATTTAGGCAGTTCGTATGTCGCAAACCCACCTGCTCCGCCCCATGAGAAGTCGGGAACATGGGTTGGTGGCATGCCAGCACCGAAGATATTGGCACCCACCCCAATCACCGTCCCGGTGTTGAATGCCGTGTTAATGGCACACTTGGCATGATCTGCCATCACTGTTCCACAAAACTGCAGGCCGGTATCCCGATAACCATGGCGACTATAATCATATAAACGGACGGACTTATAATTGTTTTTCATATTAGAATTATTCGTGTCCGCACCCCAATTGCACCACTCTCCCATTACCGTACTGCCCAGGTAGCCGTCGTGTCCCTTGGAAGACCTCCCCCAAATTACGCAGGTATTCAGCTCCCCGCCGACTCGACTCTGTGGTCCGACGGTAACATTACTATAGATTCTCGCACCCATTTTTACCTGTGCTCCTTCACCCAACGCAAATGCGCCCCGTATGAGGCATCCTTCCCAAACTTCACTATTGTTACCGAGATAAATAGGGCCGTTTGTGCTATTGAATGTTGCACATTCCGCCTGAGCACCCGGTTCTGCAAATATATGATCGCCAATCAGCCGGTTGCTCGCGGAGAGTGTCGCTGATACGCGCCCTTTCGTTAGTAAGTCGAAGTCCAATGCGATCTGAGCACCGTTATTGAGAAAAATATCTTCAGGATAGATAATTTTGACAGTTTCGTAGTCATAAGATACTTTTTCATAACCGTCGGTTGCAATGGTTTCAATTGTGCTAAGCGATGCAGCATTTGTCCGTACCGCTATCACGCTGTGACGGTCTACAAGGGCTTGACCTGGTTTTAGTGCCTGAATTGCATCGCACAGTCGCTCGTCTGGGCAGCAATTACCTCGAATGGCCCACACTTCAACGTCTCGATCTGCCAATAACGGATATTTCTCCCGTAAATAACCGGAGCTCAAAAACGAGTAAGGCGTCCGGAGCCATTTCCCCCACTTTTCGGCAATGGTCAAAATACCTACCCGTAAATCTGCCGCCGGACGAGTCAATGTAAGCGGGTATAGCCCGACCCGCCACTCGGCGTTATCAAATAAAACGATATGCATAGGCATTATTCATACGCTAAAATAAAAAAGTCCCGATAAAATACCGGGACTAAATATTTATTACAAAAAAGGTTATTTTTTGTAGCGGCTGCGGAACTTATCAATACGTCCGGCAGTGTCGACCAATTTCATCTTACCGGTGTAAAAGGGATGTGAGGTATGCGAAATCTCCAATTTCACCAGCGGATATTCGTTGCCATCTTCCCACGTAATGGTTTCCTTGGTATCAATGCACGACTTGGTTATGAATGCATAATCATTTGACATATCCTTGAATACCACTAACCTGTAATTTGAGGGATGCAAATCTTTTTTCATCTTTAACTATTGTTTCTTTAATCGAACCGAAGCCCCAAAGCTGTCAGTTGATACATTACTAATACGCTTTTGTTGAGGGTGCAAAGATAATTTATTCTTTTAACACTTCCAATAATATTTTGCTTTTCATCCAACGCCTAATCGCCTCGCTCATACAAAGAAAAGTCTTCCAAAAAACCTCGGTAGATGAAAATTAGGTGTGGGATGATCGATTGTATTCCAAGCAATGTAGTGCGGGTCCGGCAGATCGTCTCCGCACTTATAAAAATTAGCGGTACAGGAGGTGCCTGACAAGGCTTCAATCGAATCTGCCTCGAACACCGAAAACGGAACGTTTATAAGCAAACGCCAACTTATTCCGCCATGACGATCTGCGTTGGAGTTAATTACAGCATGTGTTCTCACTTGCTCTACAAGGGATTTTCTCAACGGATTACGCCTGCTTTTATCTGGTCCACCGTAGCCAATAAAACCTGTTCCAATGCAGTTAAACTCCAAGTTGTAGTAGTTGACTCCGTCAAATGAGATAAAGAATTCCACACAACTGTCACGATATACCGGGTCGTTGGTATTTCGATATTCAGCTTTCAGGTGTTTTTCTTCTACCGAAAAATTAAGGATTAGGCTGTCGCAGGTGTGAGCCATCTTAACAACTACCATCGGTTTGTAGGGATAGGTTTTCCAGGGCACCTCATCGAGCGTCGTCATCGCTGCGGCAGCCAGTCCTGCCATGACCTTATCGACAGGTGACCCAAATTGGACATCAGGCAAAAAGGGAATAGTCAAGTTCTTTGAACCATCTTCTCTCATACGCTTCGGTGCCGTTCCGCTGCCTGATGGAGAACCATACGAAGTTGCGTTTCATGCTTTTCCAGTTCCTCCACCAGCCTGCGCTGCGCTCTTGTACGCTGCAAATTGTGCCGGTCATGATGAATCTTATAATAATGATCACCCTCTAAATAGTCGGTAAGAAAACGTACAGTCTGCATATAGGGTAATAAGAAGACTCCGTCTAAAAGCGATTCAACCTCGTCTTCCGTTATAAAGTGCCGTGCCTGCTCCAAATATCCATCAGCATATGCCTCAAATAACGGAATGTTCAGTTGGATACGGTCAAGCACTGGTTCATCCTCTGCGGCCCTGTTGATAATCGTACGGATTGCGTCACCGAAATCGCAAGCTACGTATCCCGGCATGACAGTATCTAAATCGATCACGCACTGAAATTGGTTGTTTCCGTCGAGCAAGACGTTGTTAAATTTCGTATCGTTATGTGTAATACGCAATGGCAAGCGACCCGCTTGCCCCTTATCCTGAATGGCATGCATTCGGCCTCTTCGGGCATCAACGAAGTCCAGCTCGTCCGGTACCTCATGTAGCCGGCCAGCTACGTCTCGTAAAATCGCCTGGTCAAGCCGTTCCAGTCGCTTACCGATGTGATGGAAATTAGGAAGCACATCAGCGATCAACCGGGCATCAAGATCGGCCAGCAACCCCTGAAATTGTCCAAATGCCCGACCGCCCTCGCGTGCTTGCTGCGCGGATTCCACGATATCGAAACTGCGCGTATCGGCTAATAAAATAAACATACGCCAAAAATTACCCAGTTCGTCTTGGCAGTATGAGTTTCCAGCATTGTCCCGAACCAAGGTCAGGACACGTCGCTGCGGGTCCTCTCCCATGGCGCGGTACTTATCCTTCAAATGCTTTGTCACTACCTCCATGTTTCGCATCAAGGCGGCGACGTCGTTAAAGATATGGTGATTCACACGTTGAAGTAGATAAGTATCACCAACTGCATGATCTGTATCTACACGGAAGGTATCGTTGATATGTCCTGAACCGAATGACGAGACGCCGACAATGGTGCCGTTTATTTGAAAGCGCCTAGCGACCTTCGTCAACTGTGCAGCATTAAACGTTTTCATGATTTCGTGTGAAACGGGTTTTTATTAATCGACCGCAATATGCAAATAAGCATAAAAATTTCAGCATATCGCAGCCAAGCAATCGATTGCGCCATTTCAACGTCAGCACTGCCGTTACGCCTCGGGCGGAACGGGGATGATGGTCGGCGATTCCCGCAGCACATCTACACGGACGTCAGACGCGAATCTTTGGAAGTTATCGATAAAAAGTTGGGCTAGTCGGTTAGCTTGCTCATAATAAGCGACGGGGTCGGTCCAGGTCGTAATCGGATTTAAAATCTGTGGCGGTACTGCCGGACAGGCTGTCGGATAGCGCAACTTGAATACCGGATGCGTGATAAAGGTGCACGCTTCCAATTTGCCGGTTAGCGCCGCCCTTATCATGGCGCGTGTATACTCCAGTTTAATTCGGCGTCCTACACCATAGGGGCCGGCGATCCACCCCGTATTGACAAGCCAGACCCGTATGTTAGGATCTGCGAGCCGTTCGCGGAGCAGTTCGGCGTAGTATGTCGGGTGAAGAGGCAGGAACGCTTCTCCGAAGCAAGCCGAAAATACGGCCTTCGGCGCATTGATGCCGATTTCAGTACCGGCGACTTTAGCCGTATAGCCCGAAAGGAAATGGTACATAGCCTGGGTAGTGGAAAGAAGCGAAATCGGAGGTACAACTCCAAAAGCGTCGGCAGTGAGAAAAAAGATGTTTTTTGGTGGCGGCGCCATTCCATCCGGCACACTCGTCGTGATGTGTCTAAGCGGATAAGCCGCACGCGTATTCTCGGTCTTTGCCGCACTGTCGTAATCCGGTATGCGTGTGTCCGGAAAAAACTCCACGTTTTCCAGCAATGCTCCGAAACGCACTGCGTCATATATTTCCGGTTCCTTGGTTGGATCCAGACCGATACACTTCGCATAGCACCCGCCCTCAAAATTGAAAACTCCCGATTCGGTCCACCCGTGTTCATCGTCGCCGACTAAAAGCCGCTTGCTATCGGCAGATAATGTGGTCTTTCCCGTACCGGACAGTCCAAAGAAGAGCGCAGTATTTCCCAATTCATCAGTATTGGCTGCGCAGTGCATCGTGAGGATCTTCCGCTCGAACGGGAGAACAAAATTCAAAACGGAAAACATACTTTTTTTGATCTCGCCTGTATAGCCGGTTCCAGCAATTAAAATAATCCGTTTTGTGAAATTGATGATCACAAAATTCTCGTGGTGTAAGCCATATCGCTCGGGGACTGCACAAACAAAGCCCGGGGTCGCCAGGACCGACCAGTCGGGCCTAACTTCGGGATCAACACTGTCCGGCCTAATAAAAAGATTACTCGCAAATAGGTTTTGATACGCCGTTTCAGTTATTGTGCGTACACTGATATGGTGATCGGGGTCGGAACCGACAAAGCCGTCGCGCACGTAAATCTCCCGATCATTAAGGTACATGCCGATTTGTTCGAGCAACGCGTCAAAAGCTTCGGCTGAAACAGGCTGGTTAACAGATCCCCACCACACCGCTTCTGCCGTCCGCGCATCTCGGACAATGAAACGATCATCCGGAGTGCGTCCGGTAAAATAGCCGGTATCCGCCGCTAAGGCACCTGTATTCGTCAATTGGCCTTCTTGTTTGGCGATTGCTGCTTCAACCAATTCGGCAACTTCCTTTTGATAGTGTACTTGGCTGTTTTTCTGAATGGAAAGATAGTTTAGGTTTGGAATCGCATTTGGTGATATCCTCATAGCATTTAGGGTTATTGGTTAGAGATAACAACGCAAAAGTAGGGATTATAAACAGACAAAAACAAACATAATAGCATTGAAAATCAATAGGTTGTAATATCTACACTAAGTAAAACGGTTGAATTACAAGGTCGTTTATCGATTTAGCTTATTAACGATATTTTTCCATTTTCCGGCCTTTGTTTTTACACGCATTTGCTATCTTTAACGGCTCACCAATAAGATACCTCCATGAGATTATTTAGTATAGATACCGGACTCTTTAAGCTCGACGGTGGGGCAATGTTCGGGGTTGTGCCAAAATCTATTTGGCAACGCACCAATCCTGCTGATGATCGAAACATGTGTACCTGGGCGGCTCGATTACTGCTCATCGAAGACGGTGGCCGACTTATATTGGTAGACACGGGGTTGGGCGACAAACAAGACGAAAAATTCTTCAGCCATTATTACCGGCATGGCGATGCGACACTGGATAGTTCGCTGGCGGCACACGGATTTCACCGAGACGACATTACGGATGTATTCTTGACCCATCTACACTTTGATCATGTAGGTGGAGCGATTGTTCGCGACGGCGAAAAACTCGTGCCGGCCTTTAAAAAGGCAACGTACTGGAGCAATAAACAACATTGGGAATGGGCACTTTTTCCCAATCACCGGGAAAAACCATCGTTCCTCCAGGAAAACATTTTACCCATTTATGAAAGTGGACAGCTTGCCTTTATCGATGTCGAGGATGGAATTCGGTTTTCAGATCACGTCACGGTTCGCTTCGCTTATGGACACACCGATGCGATGATGCTACCCCAAATTGATTACAACGGACGGACATTGCTGTATATGGCCGATTTATTGCCGTCGGCCGGCCATATTCCTTTACCTTATGTAATGAGTTACGACGTGCGTCCGTTAACCACGATGGAAGAACGGAAACGGTATTGGCAGGAAGCTGTTGACAACGACTATGCACTCTTTCTGGAACACGATCCGATCAACGAATGTTGCTCCATCCTCTCTATGGAGAAAGGCTATCGACTCAAAGACACCTTTTCACTGACCGATTGGCTGAATGCATAAAAAAGCCGCTCCGGATTTTTCCGAAGCGGCTGTATTGTTTAGCGCAGATCGCCGAACTTAATTTCTATTTTAGGCCCTGGCGTATAATATTGAGCGCTCCTCCAGCTTTGAACCAGCCAATTTGTTGCTCGTTATAGCTATGGTTTACAACGATTTCGTCTGTAGTACCATCGGTATGGCGGAGGACAACAGTCAGCGGTTTGTTCGGCGCAAACTCGGTAAGTCCAAGGATATCGATCGTATCGTCCTCTTGGATTTTATCGTAGTCTTCCTTGTTTGCAAACGTCAGCGCAAGCATTCCCTGTTTTTTCAGGTTAGTTTCATGTATACGTGCAAAAGATTTGACCAATACCGCCCGCACACCAAGGTGACGTGGTTCCATGGCGGCATGTTCGCGCGAAGATCCCTCTCCATAGTTTTCATCTCCAACGACGATAGACCCTATGCCCGCAGCCTTATAAGCGCGCTGCGTGGCTGGCACCGGACCGTATTCGCCGGTCAACTGGTTCTTCACGGAGTCCGTTTTTTCGTTGAAATAATTGACTGCGCCAATCAACAGGTTGTTGGAGATGTTGTCGAGGTGACCACGGTATTTCAGCCATGGGCCCGCCATCGAGATATGGTCGGTCGTACATTTGCCTTTTGCCTTGATCAACAACTTTAGGCCGGTGAGATTCGTGCCTTCCCATGCGGCAAAAGGATCGAGAAGTTGCAAACGATCGGATGTAGGCGACACCGCCACGACGACATCACTTCCATCTTCCGCAGGCGCCTGGTACCCCGGATCCTCCACATCAAATCCTTTTTGAGGCAGTTCATCACCAGCAGGCGGATCCAATTTAACCGCTTCGCCCTTGTCGTTAATTAGTGTGTCGGTCAACGGATTGAATGATAAATCTCCCGCAATAGCAATAGCGGCTACCATTTCCGGTGATGCTACAAATGCGTACGTGTTCGGATTTCCGTCAGCACGTTTCGCAAAATTGCGGTTGAAAGAATGCACAATAGTATTCTTTTCCGCCTTTTCGGCCCCTACCCGTGCCCACATTCCAATACAAGGTCCACAAGCGTTTGTAAAGATGGTCGCATCAAGATCGGTGAATGTGTCAATCAGACCGTCTCGTTCTGCTGTGTAACGCACCTGCTCCGACCCCGGGTTGATACCGAAATCAGCCTTCTTTGCAAGTCCCTTTTCGACTGCCTGACGCGCTATGGAAGCAGCACGCGACAAGTCCTCATACGACGAATTGGTACAGGAACCAATCAGGCCCCATTCAACTTTAAGCGGCCATCCGTTTTTCGTGGCTTCTTCCTTCATCTTCGACACCGGAGTTGCCAAATCTGGAGTAAACGGGCCGTTCAGATGCGGTTCGAGTTCCGAGAGATTTATCTCGATTACCTGATCGAAGTATTTTTCCGGATCCGCATACACTTCGGGATCTGCAGTAAGATGAGCTTTTATGGCGTTAGCTGCGTCGGCGACATCGGCACGGTTCGTGGCACGAAGGTAACGCTCCATGGATTCGTCGTATCCAAACGTCGACGTCGTGGCGCCAATTTCAGCACCCATATTACAAATTGTACCCTTACCGGTACACGACATTGAACGCGCACCTTCACCAAAATATTCCACGATGCAGCCCGTTCCTCCTTTTACCGTCAGGATTCCGGCTACTTTCAGGATTACGTCTTTCGGTGCAGTCCAACCGTTTAGCTTGCCGGTCAGTTTTACTCCAATGAGTTTGGGGAACTTAAGCTCCCAGGGCAGTCCAGCCATCACGTCGCAGGCGTCCGCACCGCCGACACCGATGGCCAGCATTCCCAATCCGCCCGCATTCACGGTATGCGAATCGGTACCAATCATCATACCACCAGGAAACGCATAATTTTCCAAAACGACCTGGTGAATAATACCAGCCCCCGGCTTCCAAAAGCCAATTCCGTATTTGTTAGACACCGACGCCAAAAAGTCGAATACTTCTCTACTCTCTGTAGTGGCAACAGCTAAATCCTGTTCGGCGCCTTCTTTTGCACGGATCAAGTGGTCACAATGCACGGTAGATGGCACAGCAACTTTTGGCCGACCAGCCTGCATAAACTGCAATAAAGCCATCTGCGCCGTTGCGTCCTGCATCGCTACGCGGTCCGGAGCAAAATCCACGTAAGAAACACCCCGCTCGTAGCTCTGCCCAGCATTGCCGTTCCATAAATGTGTGTATAGGATTTTTTCAGTGAGGGTTAACGGCCTATTTACCACACGACGTGCAGCGGCAATGCGCTCCTCGTACTGGGCATAGACCCTTTTGATCATGTCAATATCAAATGCCATTTATTAAAATTTATAAGTGTGAATACCTGTTTAAGCAAACAGCACGACGTTGATACCTGCGCCGTTTTTTTTAAATTGCTGCGAATCTATAAAAAAAACCATGCTTTAGCAACTCGCCTCCGCGGGCAATATAATTTGGAAATATTCCAAATTATAGGTTAATACCACCCATTAACAATAGGTTAACGCTGTACTTCATATCGCAATATTTCTCTTGCAAACGAGTTGTTTATACAGATATCAGGCTCGGAGAAATTCGCTTCAACTCCGAAATCGCATGGGTGGGATTTTTCGCTGCAAACACGTAATTACCGGCCACCAACACGTCAGCTCCGGCTTTTAAGAGGGCCAACGCATTGTGGTCGCTTACGCCGCCATCGACCTCGATAAGAAGATTTTCGTTGCGTTCCATGGCCAGGTCCCTGAGTTCTCTGATTTTACGGTAAGTTCCCTCGATAAATTTCTGTCCGCCGAAGCCCGGATTCACGGCCATTAGGCATACAATATCAATATCCGAGATAATTTCGTGGAGCTGGGCAACCGGCGTATGCGGGTTAATCGCTACACCTGCCAGACATCCCATGTCCTTTATGGCGTGTACCGTCCGATGCAGGTGAGTACAGGCTTCAAGATGAACCGTAATATGATCGGCGCCCGCGTCTTTGAATTGCTTGATATACCGATCTGGTTCAACGATCATCAAATGCACATCCAGGGGCTTCTTTGCATAATGTTCCAGTGAAGCCAAAACCGGAAATCCAAACGAAATGTTTGGCACAAACACGCCGTCCATTACGTCGATATGAAACCAATCCGCCTCACTCTGATTGACCATTGCGATATCGTCATATAAATGTGCAAAATCCGCGGAAAGTATAGAAGGGGCAACAAGGTGTTTGTGTTTGGACATGGCTATATTTTTTACAAATATAGCGATTTTCAGATATCGTTATATTAGCGCGCTACTAAGATCTGGCATATGCCTGAAAATTTAATATGGACTGTACTTTTATGAATTTTAGTAGCCACAGCCTCTCTTCTTAATTCGGTCAAATACAAGCCGTTTTCGTACTTTTGTATTACAGCAAATTGCGGATTGATGGGATATGCGAATTTTTTGTTTTAGGTTTGGATAAAATATAGCACAGTGGCACGATTGAAGATTAAATACAAATCGAACGATAAACGCGGGAAATATGCATTCTTTCTGAAGTATGGGATGATTCTTGCAAGCATCGTGCTCATCACCGCATTTTTGCCTAAACAGCCACGGTTTCAGTACGAGTTCGAAAAAGGAAAGGTATGGATGCACGAAGATTTGGTTTCACCCTATAGCTATTCAATTCTGAAAACTCAGGCGGAGCTGGAAAGGGATCGGGAAAACGTGCTAAAATCCATATATCCTATTTACAATCAGAACCCCCAAATTGCTGAGCAACAAATCACGCAATTCGAAACAGCATTACCCGAACACTGGGAGACCTCTGGATTGGACACGTTGAACGAGGACATCGCCGTCTACGAGCGGACAGGGAAGCAAGTGTTGACCGAAATCTACAGACGTGGCGTTATTGCACTAAACAACAAATTTCAATCCGACCGGACGCATTACAACTTTACATTGCTTACCGATAACGTGGCGAGCCAACGCAATACCGCCGAGGTCTTTACTTTGGAGACGGCGATGGATTATGCGCGTAGAATCGTCAGCAACCGCCCTGCCATCAAACGTCCCGACTGGCTAGTCGAACTGTTAAACAATTACGTTTCAGTTAATTACCTATTTAATGAATCTCTTACGTCGCGGTTGGAAGAGGACGCATTAGCTAATATTTCCACGACCCGCGGTATGGTGCAACGTGGCGAGTTGATCGTCGCTAATGGCACTACTGTAAACAACGAGATTTATCAAAAAATTGAATCACTTCGCAAAGCCTACGAAGAAGAAGCACGCATTGGCGGCGACTGGACGCTCGTTGTATTGGGTCAATTTTTCGTAGTGGCTTTAATCGTCTCCCTGCTCTTTGTATTTATTTACCTTTTCAGACCAGACATCTACAACAATAACCGGTTGATTTTTTTGATATTGATTGTAATTACCGGCATGTTGCTGGCCTTATCGTGGGCAATCAAAATCAAATTGCCGAGTCTATACTACATTCCGTATTGCATCGTACCTATAATAATACGTATACTGTTTGATACCCGATTAGCACTTAATATCCATTTATTGATGGTATTACTGGCCGCCTTTCTTGTTCCAAACAGTTTTGAGTTCGTTTTTTTGCAGCTTTCCTCTGGAATGGTAGCGATCTATAGTATCAAAACATTGGTCAAGCGGGAACAGTTTCTGATATCCTCTGCAATTATACTTGGCACCTATCTGGTGGCGTATCTGGGCATGGCACTGATGCGCGATGGATCGTTCGGTAATATTTACTGGTCTAATGTCGCTCCTTTTATATTCAGCGTATTGTTGACGTTGCTGGCCTATCCGCTTATTTACGGCTTTGAGAGGGTATTCGGCATTATCTCGGACGTCACGCTGATGGAACTGACCAACAGCAATTCGAAATTGCTTCGCGAATTATCCTACAAAGCCCCCGGCACCTTTCAGCATTCACTGCAGGTGGCCAATCTGGCCGAAGCCGCCATTTATAAAATCGGGGGTAACACGTTACTGGTTAGGGCTGGCGCATTGTATCACGACATCGGAAAAATGTCGAATCCGCAATACTTCATTGAAAACCAAACGAAGGGATACAACCCACATGATGGTCTTTCTTTCGAACAGAGTGCACAAATCATCATTTCACATGTGAGCAAGGGCGTTGAGTTAGCAAGAAAACACCAGTTACCGGAAGTAATTATTGACTTTATCCGCACGCACCACGGCACCACCCGCGTAGACTATTTTTACCAGTCGTACATCAAGTCATTCCCCGAGAAGTTTGTAGACGAAGATATCTTCCATTATCCGGGGCCCATTCCGTTTTCACGCGAGACGGCCGTACTCATGATGGCCGATTCCGTAGAGGCAGCATCCAGGAGTCTCAAAGAACCGAACGCCGAAAACATTAACCACTTGGTCGACAAAATCATCGATTCCAAACTATCACAGAAACAACTGGTTAACAGCAGCATCACATTAAAAGATATCACCGATATCAGCGAGATATTCAAAGAGATGCTTAAAAGTATTTATCACGTGCGCATCGATTATGAAGGAGGAAAAAAAGACGGAGTCACCCAAAAGCAGCCTTCAAACGTCGCGCAATAAGCTGTAAAAAAGTCAGATACAATTCAAGAATCAGTAATTCTATTTTTTCGCTTTTCAAGTTTTCTTAATTCGTTTTTTTGTATTAGGTTTGCAGTCGCAAAAAAACGGTGAGGTGCCTGAGAGGCCGAAAGGAACAGTTTGCTAAACTGTCGTACTGGAAACGGTACCGCGGGTTCGAATCCCGCCCTCACCGCCACACAATGACAAACCCGACGACAGTCGGGTTTTTTTGTTTACCGAGATGAGCCAAGCTTGCTTATGTGAAAGCAAGTTAATTAAAAAGATGCGCGTAGCGAATGCCTTGCTATTGTTCGAAGCCTCTCCCATTAGAGCGGCTGCACGACGCCATCAATCCCGTCCGACTAAAACACGAAACTCTTGCGAATCACGTCAATCAACCGTCCAATTTTTTTCGTATAATTACCGACAATATGAAGGAAAACAGCATAACGTCAAAAGGCCTAACTAACCTGATGCACAAAGCCTTCCAAGCATTTGACGAATACAACAAGCAAGACCCACATGTATTCAACTGGGAGGGGCAGGCCTATCCTAACGAATATTTTCTTTCACTGAAACTGCATGGATGGGTAACTAAATTGGCTCCCACAGCTGGTGAAGCCCTTTTGCTCGCCTCCAGGTGTCAGCATATCGGCCGGTGGGAAATACCACGTAACGATTATCCCCGCGACCGCGCGGGATACTTAAAATGGCGAAAGAAACTTGCGTTGCACCACGCCGACAAGGCTAGTCAAATTTTGACAAAGGTCGGCTATGCTTCCGAAATCATCGAACGGGTACACCATATCGTTTTAAAGCGAAAACTCAAGGCGGATGCCGACGTACAGACCATGGAAAATGCGCTGTGCCTGGTCTTCCTTCAGTTTCAGTACGAAGCATTCTGGCCACAGCATACCGATAAGATTGTCGGCATCCTTCGCAAATCGCTCCAAAAAATGGACGCGGACGGCCATGAGCACGCCCTTCGGCTAAACTATTCAGACTTAGGGAAATATTACATCGAGCAGGCATTAAGCCAACTGTAGACTACATCACATGGTTAGTAAAAGTTAGCTTTCCGCGATGAAACCGGCTATAGCGTATTCTTTCTTGTTTAGCCGCTGAATGAACTCCGCCCAAAATTATTAAATTCGCGACGAAATTTCATTGGTTATAGGCTCAACGCATGCAACTCACCAAACTTGAAATAAAGGGCTTCAAAAGTTTTGGCGATAAAATCACCATCAATTTCAACGAAGGCGTCACGGCCATCGTAGGCCCCAACGGCTGTGGCAAATCCAATGTCGTCGACGCTATCCGTTGGGTACTCGGTGAGCAAAGCACGCGCATGCTACGCTCCGAAAAGATGGAAAACATCATTTTCAACGGCACAAAAAACCGCAAAGCCGCCAATCTCGCCGAAGTATCGTTGTCGTTCAATAACACGAAGAATATCCTTCCTACCGAATTTTCTCAAGTTACCATCACTCGGAAACTGTATCGCAGCGGCGAAAGCGAGTATCGGCTGAACGATGTAAAGTGCCGGCTAAAGGACATAACCGACCTGTTTCTGGATACGGGTATTGGAGCCGATTCGTATTCGATTATCGAGTTGAAGATGATCGATGAAATCATCAATAATAAAGAAAACTCGCGTCGAAACCTGTTTGAGGAAGCTTCTGGAATCTCTAAATACAAAGTACGAAAGAAACAGACACTCAATAAATTGCGCGATACCGAGAACGACCTTGAGCGCGTGGAAGACCTGCTCTTTGAAATTGAGAAAAACCTAAAAACGCTTGAAAACCAAGCAAAAAAAACCGAACGGTACTATCGCCTCAAGGAGCAATACAAAACCTTGAGCATCGCACTTGCCACGCACCGGATCGCACATTTCACCGAATCGTTGACGACCCTCGATAACCAGGAGCTCAACCAACGTACCGAGCAAACACGCATTAGTACTGAAATCGATCAACAGGAAGCATTGCTTCAGCAATTAAAACAAGAGAGTCTTGCCAAAGAAAAGAACCTGGCTACCCAACAAAAAGCCACCAATGAATACGTCTCGAAAATAAGGGCATACGAAAGCGACAAAAAAGTTAAGAACGAACAGCTTCGCAACTTGCAGGACATCGAGTCGCGACTGACCAGCGAGCTCACGCAGGACCGGCAGCAGCTCAATCATGTACTGTATAATATCAAACGGCTAAACGAAGAACTGGCCACCGAGCAACAGAAGCTGGACGACGTTAAGGCCGGGCTGGAAAGCCAGCGGATCGAAGTGGAAGAACTGCGCGGCCAACAACAAACCGCGAAAAACAAGCTGGATGCTCAAGTCCTGAGCAATAATGAGCTACAAAACGAAGCGTATAAACTGGAAAAAGAAATAGCCGTCCTGCATATCCAGCGGGATGCGCTGACACAGGAAAGCTTGCGAAACGTTGCCGACGCAGCGTCTAAGGCGGTCGAGCTCGACCAGTTCAACACGCTGGTAGCCGATCTCGAAGACCGTCTCGAAACGCAGCAGCAAGAGTATGATGTCGCGGTGGAACAGGAAAGTTCACTTCAGCAGCAGATCAGCGATACCGTTGAGCTGATCGAGTCGCTTAAGACAGACCTTAACCGCGATAGCCGCCAGCTGGATGCCAAGCAAAACGAATACAACCTCACCAAGTCGCTCGTCGATAACCTGGAAGGATTTCCGGAGTCCATCCGTTTCCTGCGGAAAAGCGCGGGCTGGAAAAAGCAATATCCGCTCTTCTCCGACGTACTCTATTGCAAAGAAGAATATCGCATAGCCATTGAAAATTACTTGGAGCCGTATATGAACCACTACGTGGTGCAGACGCAAGAAGAAGCGGTACACGCGATACGCCTGCTGAGCGACGCCGCCCGCGGCCGGGCAAACTTCTTTGTTTTGGATGCAATCGACCAACTGACGATACCTGAGTTGGCTCCTGCACAGGACGGAGAGTTAATCGCCGCTTTGGATGTCATCGCCGTTGACGAACAATACCTCCCGCTATGCCGCACGCTCTTGCATAATGTATACCTCCTTAATGCGGGCGACGAGAAGGCATTGGAAAGTGCCCTGCCGACCGCGTACCTCACCCTGCTTCATAAAAGTGGTAAGTTTAGCAAAACTCACCTGGGTATGTCAGGCGGCTCAGTCGGCCTGTTTGAAGGGAAGCGCATAGGCCGGGCTAAAAATCTCGAAAACCTGGCCAAGGAAATCAAATCGCTGAACGGCGGAATCGATACCCTCCAACAACGTCTTTCGGAAGCAGAGCAACGCGTTGTTTCGCTAAAGGGATCTTCAAAAAAGGAACTCATCGAAGAGTTACGCCAGCAACTTAGCCGTTTAAATAACGAGCTGATCACAGTAAAAACCAAACAGGAGCAGTATCAGGCCTTCATCACCACCAGCCAAAACCGCAAACAGGATATCGAGCAGAAGCTCGCCCATATCGCTACGGAGCTAGAGGCGGCCGAGCCGCGTTTGCAAACACTGAAATCGCAGCAAGAAGGGCAACAGGCCGCATTGACCACGCTTCAAGAAGCGTTTCAGGAGGTATCCGAGTTGCTTACCGAAAAATCGTCTGCCTACAATCAGGAAAACATCCGCTTCCACCAGCAAGAAAACAAAGTTTCGGGCCTGCTCAAGGATTTAGAGTACCGGCAGTCGATGCACGATACATATGAGGGGCGGATCGATAAGAACAACACGGAGTACGAACAGGTTCAGCACGCCATTAAAGAAGCGTTGCAGCATGTCGACGATTCAGATGAGGATCTAATCGAAATGTACGCCCAGAAGGAGGCCTTGGAAAAAGGCTTGCAACAGGTCGAAGAAGAATATTATGCCGCCCGGGGCAAGATTAACGAAGTGGAGGAACAAATCAGCCAGCTCCGCCGGAAAAAGGATAACGTCGATCTGCTATTCAACGAACTTCGTGACAAAAAGACCAACTTGAAACTGGAGCTAAATTCCTTAAAAGAGCGACTGTCCGTTGAATTTTCTATAGATTTGGAAAGTCTGATGGAAGAAGAGCGGCCGCAGGTCGAGGACGACGAAGCGACATTAAAAGAGAAAACAGAAAAACTTCGACGACAGCTCGACGACTTTGGCAGCATCAATCCAATGGCTATGGAAGCTTATCAGGAGATGAACGAACGCTATACCTTTATCATTAAGGAGAAGCAGGACCTCCTGGACGCCAAGAATTCACTCTTGCAAACCATACAGGAGATAGACGATACCGCCCGGGAGAAATTTATGGACTCTTTTATCCGGGTACGTGACAATTTCATCACGGTGTTCCGATCGTTGTTCAATGAGGAAGACAGCTGCGACCTCGTCCTGAGCGATTCCAACAATCCATTGGAATCCGATATCGAAATTATGGCGCGTCCGAAAGGAAAGCGCCCATTGTCCATAAACCAGCTCTCCGGAGGAGAAAAAACGTTGACGTCTACTGCCCTGCTCTTCTCGCTTTATCTATTAAAGCCAGCACCATTCTGTATATTCGACGAAGTCGACGCCCCGTTGGACGACACTAACATCGACAAATTCAACAACATCATCCGGAAGTTTTCAGACCAATCCCAATTCATTATCGTGTCGCACAACAAACGAACCATTGCCAGCACCGACGTCATATACGGGGTAACCATGGTAGAACAGGGCGTATCCCGCGTGGTAGCTGTGGATATGCGGGATGTTGCATAACGTCGTTTAAGAAAAATTAACTATTTTTGGATGTATACCGAGCGATGTTCGCCGGCTTAACCAAGCAATAAAAATAAATTATTCATTCACTTATCACAAAACGAATTATGAATTATCAAAGAACGTGGAAACACCTGCTCATGGCAATGGCATTTGTTTTCGTCGCCGCAGGAATTACCACAGCCCAATCCACTTGGAAGGGCGATCCGGCACATTCCAAAGTCACATTTTCCATCACTCACATGGGTATTTCGGACATCTTTGGGCTGTTCCAGAAATTTGATGTGTCTATTTCCGCCTCGCGGGCCGACTTCAGCGATGCGGTATTTCAACTCACTATTGATGCTTCGTCCATCGATACCGAGGTCCAAAAAAGAGATGACCACCTGAGGAGTGCTGATTTTTTTGACGTCGAAAAATTCCCCTCAATCGCGTTCACAAGCAAGTCTATCGAAAAAGCGGGAAACAATCGCTACAGACTTAGCGGGGACCTTACCATGCACGGGGTCACCAAGCCTGTGACGATGGATCTGTGGTACCGGGGTACTATTGAAAATCCCAATAGCAAAGTACAAACAGCAGGTTTCCAACTTACTGGCACGTTGAAGCGGTCCGATTTCGATATCGGTGCCAAGTTTCCAGAGCCTATGCTAAGCGATGAAGTCCGCATTCAAGCCGACGGCGAGTTTATTAAGCAATAACAAAAAAGACAGTCGCATGCCCGCCGTGTTCCGAATCACAAGTGAACGCAGCGGGCATCTTTATTTGATGAGGTGGCGGGTTATCATAGACAGCATATCCCAAAGACGCCTATTGGGATCCTTTCCCTTTTCACCGCAATCGATAACCGCGCATGACCGACAAAGCCTGTCATATAGCCCGTTAAATAGCACAATCCTTAGGACCTTCGGATACTTTCGTAGAAGTAGCTCAAAATAGACATGACCGAGGATTTCTATGGCAAAGGAACTGCTGCTGATTGCTAATTGCTTCCCGAAACGGGCGTCATAGTCGGTTGTGATCCACTTCACCAGGCACAAAGCAGTCTTTCTCGGCTCTGTATGCAGCAATTGAGTAAACGCCCTGTCGTTGACAATACGGACAAGCCCCTCTTCCATAGCCACCGTCACCGTGGTATCCTGAATCGTGTAGCGTAACTCCATACCGTTTCGAAACGTACTAAGTTGAGGTTTTTTGTCGAGACAAAAGAATTTCGTAAATTCGTCCTTCGCCTTTAAAGCACTTGTTTTGTTAATCTGTTAAGCGTTTCAAGTATGGGAAAAGGAGATAAAAAAACCAAGCGCGGGAAAATCGTAAACGGAACTTACGGCAAGCGGAGACCCAGTAAAAAAGCAAAGAAACAGCAGGCGAACGCCCAAGAGACGGCAAACGATAATTAGTTGACGTTAGTTGCCTGATCTTTGTCGAAGGGACTCGTAAAGCACCACGCCGGCCGATACGGAAACGTTAAGGGAAGCGATGGTGCCGACCATAGGTATTTTTGCCAACTTGTCCGCAATCCGGATCAAATCGTTGTCAATACCGTGTTCCTCAGATCCTAGTACAAACGCCGTTGGAACGGAGTAATCGCCGTCGTAAAGACTGTCCGTAGTCTTTTCTGTACACGCCACTACTTGTACGCCGGATTCCTGTAAGAACCGCACTGTTTTTCCGAGGCTGTCCTCCCGACAAACGGGAATCTTGTACAGCGCTCCTGCCGAAGTTTTGATGGCATCGGGATTAATCTCAGCGGTTCCTCTTCTGGGTACGATGAGGGCATGAACACCGGCACATTCGGCGGTCCGCGCGATGGCACCCATATTGCGCACGTCGGTGATTCCATCCAGCAGCAGCAACAGCGGCACTTCTCCCCTTTCGTAAATCGCCGGGATAATATCTTCGGTTTTTTGGTAGGTAATCGGCGAAATAACCGCGATCACGCCTTGGTGGTTTTTGCGCGTAATGCGATTCAGTTTTTCAATCGGAACCTGTTGATAAGCAATATCATGCTGCTTAAGGAGTTGCTTTAATTCAGAAAATAACGGACCGCTTAATCCCCGTTGGATAAATAACGACTCTATTTCTTTGCCGCTATCGATGGCTTCCATTACTGCTCGGATACCAAAAACCTGCTGATTGCTCTCCCGTTTTTCCAGGCGTGGGTGATGTTGCATAATCCTGTATTTGGGGCGAAGTTACGACATATTCTGTTAATAATGACATCCGTCAATGATTCGGCTAATCGGGGTGCAAGTTTGTTTTTACGCCGCCTAATAAAAACGTCTGCGCATTTGTTAATCATTCCAGAATTCAGACCTCAATGAAGACGGTCTTTGATTTTTTAAAAGACAGCCCCGACAATCGACTTATATGATTAAGTTCTGAGAAAGCAGACATATGCGATGTCTTGAGCAGATGCTAGAAGATGGTTATCCGACGATTGATAGACTGACCTTAATAATTTTAACACACTCATCCAATTGCTCTTTGGTAATCACCAAAGGCGGTGCAAGACGGATCTTATCACCGTGTGTCGGCTTCGCGAGCAGGCCGTTCTCTTTTAGCCTCAAGCAAAACTCCCAGGCGGCGTTTGGGTTTCGGTGATCGATAACAATCGCATTTAACAGCCCCTTACCCCTTACCTGTCGGATATTCGGATGGTTCAGCGCCGCAATCTGCTCGCGGAAATATTGGCCAAGCTCAGCCGCCCGTGCGGCAAGGTTTTCTTCGACAAGCACCTCCAATGCCGCGATAGCGACCCTACAGGCCAACGGGTTGCCCCCAAATGTCGAGCCGTGTTCGCCCGGCTTAATACAGAGCATAACGGCGTCATCGGCTAGTACTGCCGATATGGGCATCGTGCCTCCACTAAGCGCCTTGCCGAGAATGAGGATATCCGGTTTTACATTTTCGTGGTCGCACGCCAACATCTTGCCTGTACGGGCAAGTCCCGTCTGTATTTCATCCCCAATAAACAATACGTTAGCCCGTTTACACAGTTCATACGCCTTCGCTAAATAGCCCGCGTCAGGCACGTGTACACCCGCTTCCCCCTGAATGGGTTCAACCAGGAAGCCGGCAACATTCGGATCCTGCAGCGCGGACTCAAGTGCGCGCAGGTCGTTATAGGGTATGATTTCATATCCCGGCATAAAAGGCCCAAAGCCTTCGCGCGAAGAAGGGTCCGTACTGAACGACACCACGTTGAGTGTGCGCCCGTGGAAATTGCCTTCAACAGAGATGATTTTCGCCTGGTCTGGTGGGATGCCCTTTTTATCATATCCCCAGCGACGGGCCAACTTCAACGCGGTCTCGACGGCCTCAACCCCACTGTTCATGGGCAACACCTTGTCGTAACCAAAATATCCGGTGATATATTGCGCAAATTCTCCCAACAAGTCACTGTGGAAGGCCCGTGATGTCAACGTAAGCTTCTGCGCCTGGGCAACCAGCGCACCAATAATTTTCGGGTGGCAGTGCCCTTGGTTTACTGCGGAATACCCGGAAAGGAAATCGTAATAACGATTTCCCTCGACGTCCCAAAGATAGACCCCCTGTCCCCTCTCCAACACCACCGGCAGCGGATGATAGTTGTGCGCACTGTATTTCAGTTCGCGCGCAATGTAATCAGCTGTGTGGATCGCGCTATGGGTCATTGATGACATGTACCAAAAATAACATTCTTTGCCCGAATTTCGAAAAAACGGCCCATCTAAATCAAAATGGGGGTTATCCCCCCATTTCGTCGGCACTGGGCCCATAACTGCCGGGAATCGCGATATCCAACAACCGAAGGAACACACCCAGCTGTGCGCGGTGATGGATGGTCTGGGCAAGAGCGTGTCGGATCATCCCGTATTTGGTAGTATGAAGGTAAATGACCTCCCCGCCGCGCATAACCCAACGTTTATCCAGCAATGGCATCGCCAGCCGTTTAAGCGCAGCGCGCCCCGCCTCGTACGATTGGTCAAAAAGCGCCAGAAGATCCGAATTGTTGGCTACGGAAGTGGGACGGTATCCGTCCGCATTGAAATCGAGTTCGTCCTTATCAACGGCAATCTCGACCCATGCCGGAATTTCGGCGAGGTGTGTCGCCAGCTGCCGCAGCGACATACTCTTTTGGTGCGGCGACCAATCTAGCCGGTCGTCGGGCACGAGCGCCAGCATTTTTCTAGTAGTCGTCGCCTCTACTTCGAATTCGGATTGTAGTTCTTTGATGATATCCATAGTGTAAATGATTTGTTTGAGACAAAGAAAATAAAGGCCACTGACAACGTTATGGCAGCGCAAAAAAAAAATCAACGGTCATTTCATTGTCGAATTACGTCCAGAATTTCTTCACTTATATTATTCCTATTAGCTTTACTCAAGTATGTTTTTCGAACTTAAAAAGGATTCGTGTACTAACTTTAAAAACCGATATGACAGACAGAAAAAAATTGGGAACATCAGACCTTGAAGTGTCGCCGATTGCGTTTGGTGGAAATGTATTTGGCTGGACACTGGACGAGAAAAAGTCATTCCGAATACTCGACGCATTTGTGGACTCGGGATTTAATTTTATCGACACCGCGGACACCTATTCAACCTGGGTCCCGGGCAACCGCGGTGGGGAATCGGAAACGATTATTGGCAATTGGCTCAAACAGCGCGGCAAACGGGATCGCCTGGTTATTGCCACAAAACTTGGCGGCGATATGGGAGACGGTAAGAAAGGCCTGCGTGCGAAATACATCAACGAGGCGGTCGATGCGTCGCTGCGAAGATTGAAAACGGACTACATCGACCTGTACCAATCGCATTACGACGATACGGACACACCCGTTGCGGAGACCATGGAAGCCTTCCAGGCATTGATCAATGCAGGAAAGGTCCGTTACATTGGAGCCTCCAATTTTTCCGCAGACCGCATTGCGGAATCCAACAAATATGCAAGGGAAAACGGGCTGACCGGATACACGTGCCTCCAACCATTGTACAACCTATATGACCGGCAAAAATTTGAAAAAGAGTATTTGCCGCTGGTAGAGGCCGAACAACTGGGCGTGATCAGTTACTATGCATTGGCAAGCGGATTCCTTAGCGGCAAATACAGGAGCATATCCGATGCAAACCAAAGCCCCCGTGGAAACGGTGTAGTGAATCAATACTTAAATGAACGAGGATTGGCCATTCTCGACGCATTGGATCGGGTGGCCGCCGAACACCATGCGCCTGTTGCACAAGTCGCTATAGCGTGGCAATTACATAAACCATTTATCACAGCACCGATCGTCAGTGCCACTAGTGAAGAACAGCTTGTCGATATCACGGGCGGGGCGTCACTCAGGCTTACACCCGACGACATCGCCTTATTAGATAAGATAAGTATCGTTTAATAATGATTAACCCTTTCAAAGACGCATTATGAAAATAGAGGTTTGGTCGGACATCGCCTGCCCGTTTTGTTACATTGGTAAACGCCATCTTGAACAGGCCCTCCAACAGGTTGAGAATGCGCCGATTATCGAACTGGAGTGGAAAAGCTTTCAACTGGATCCCGACCTAAAAAACGACTCCCCATATGCTAGCACGTATGCCTACCTCGCCGAACGTAAGGGCATCAGCTACGACCAGGCAAAAGAACTAACAGCAGGCGTCAGACGGACAGGTGAGGCCGCTGGCGTCACACTGAACTTCGAGAAAACCATTATTGCCAATACGCTGGACGCCCACCGCTTGCTCCATTTTGCAAAAACCAAACGGTTAGCTCATCCACTTAAGGAGTTATTGTTCCGTGCGCATTTTACAAACGGGGCAAATATCGGTGACCGCACTACCTTAATTGCTATAGCTACGGAAGCCGGGCTTGATACGAGCGAAGTGTCGACGGTTTTGGGAGGTGACCAGTTCATGTCAGCGGTACAACGGGACATTGACGAGGCACACAATATCGGTATCCGCGGTGTTCCCTTTTTTGTGTTCAATCGAAAGTACGCCATCTCAGGAGCACAACCGGTTTCCGCATTTTCACAGACGCTTAATCAAGCAATATCGGCGTGGCGTGCTGAGCAAAATATTGCCGATTTAAAGGTCAGCGAAGGACCTTCTTGCCGACCTGAAGGGGCGTGCGATTGAATTTTTTTGTCACATTCCTTAGATAAAACTGAGAAAAGTGGCACCGCGTAAAAACAAATACCTATATTTGATTGTATAAACCAGATATACACCAGAAACGTAACCATTATGGCAACCACAAACAGAAGGAATTTTATACGTAAAACCCTTGGTTTTTCTGCTGCCACGGCGGCATCCTCTGCGTTGGGGGTAAATCCACTAAACGTATTGGTAGGATGCGGTTCACCTTCATCATCCAGCCGCCGCGAAACCGGTGGTGATCCGTTGACGTTTGTACAGGAGCCGCTTGGCTTTGAATACAATGCATTGGAGCCCCATATCGATGCGCGAACCATGGAGATTCACTTTACCAAACATCACACCGGTTACATCGATAAGGTAAACGCAGCCATTCGTGAAGAAGGCTTGAGCTATGCCACCCCTGAGGAGCTGTTCAGCAATGCATCGGGTCTGTCGGATACTGTCCGCAACAATGCCGGCGGGGCCTGGAACCATTCTTTTTTCTGGAAGTCCCTACGGGCACCCCGGGAGGACAATGCCCCCACCGGCGAATTGCTCGATGCCATTAACCAAACATTCGGTTCTCTGGACGAATTCAAAACGCAGTTTGCTGCAGCAGGTGCAGGACAGTTTGGATCCGGTTGGGCATGGCTGGTCAGCGACAATGGCACGCTTAAAATTGGATCCACACCAAATCAGGATAACCCCTTAATGGACGATGTCGAGGTTAAAGGAAAGCCATTACTAGGTCTTGATGTCTGGGAGCATGCCTATTACCTGCACTACCAAAACCGTCGACCCGATTACATAGCCAATTGGTGGAATGTGATCAACTGGGATTTTGTAGCGCAGCAGGTGTGAACACGATATGGTGCTATCAACTGATAAATAAAGCCGCAGCTTTTTCGATAAAGCCGCGGCTTGTTTGTTTTAAGCAAGGTCAGGTGACCAATTGGCAGGGTCTTCCCGCCATTTCTTCAATATTTCGATGTCTTCCGACAAAATGTAATTTTGTTCGGCAGCCACGTCAATCAGTGCCTCGTAATTGCACAAACTAATATGGCGGCATTTTGCATCCACGAAGTTTACCTCCGCCTCGGGAAAGCCATAGGTAAAAATAGATACCAGGCCTACTACGTTACAGCCGGCGTCACGCAACGCCTGAACGGCCTTAAGACTGCTCTTGCCGGTGGAGATCAGATCCTCAATGACCACCGCCCGCTGTCCCTCCACTACTTCTCCTTCGATCTGATTTTCACGTCCATGGTCCTTGGCACTGCTCCGTACGTAAGTAAATGGCAATCCAAGATCCTGGGCTACCAACACCCCTTGTGGGATACCAGCCGTGGCAACGCCTGAAACCATCTCTACCGAACCGAATTCTTCCTGTATCAGTTCAGCCAGTTTTTGACGGATATACGTGCGGATCGGGGGATGTGACAACGTGACCCTGTTGTCACAGTAAATAGGAGATTTCCACCCAGAAGCCCATGTAAACGGGCTTTTAGGTTGCAATTTAATTGCTTTAATTTGCAATAATGATTCGGCAACTTTTTGTTCAACCTCATTCATGTTATTCATGTCGCAAAACTATAAAATTTATATGAACCAATCCGCTCTCGTAATTGCAGATTTTGTTCCCGATAATCTACCCAATATTCAATCTATTGATGATCAAGATATTGATTTGAAAAAACTTTTCAGGCAGTCTAAGGACAACAAAATACCCTCTACATATTTCGTGCCGGTAAAAGATCCAAAGGCTTTTTTTAACGGTATTCAAAAAAAAATCAAGGGAATTAAGGCGGCTGGGGGGCTGGTCAAGAACGGCGAAGGAGACTACCTCTTTATCTACCGGCTTGGAAAATGGGACTTGCCAAAAGGTAAGGTCGATGGCGATGAGCAAATGAAAGAAACGGCTGTACGCGAGGTTGAAGAAGAATGCGGGATTAAGATCGATTACCTGGGACCGAAAATTATGTCCACATACCATATGTATAACATGAAAGGGACACTGGTGCTCAAAAAGACGAATTGGTATGAAATGGGCGTAAACAAAATTCCAAAATTAAAGCCGCAGCATGAAGAGGATATCACGGAGGCGGTGTGGCTTAGCAAGACGAAGTTTGATAAAATCAGGAAAAACACCTACCCGCTTATCGAAGATATCCTGGATACCGTTAGTTAAACGGATAAGGCGATCTCCACGGTCGTATGTGCGACCTTCAGTATATTTCGAAAGTTAATCGCTGCCGACGTCCTATTTCCGATTACTTATCGCCTTTAATACCGCCTCCGGGACTAGGCTACTGACGTCGCCATTATTGAGGATGATTTCCCGGATAATTGTCGACGAAATGTGAGACAAGCCATTGCTGCTTACCATGAAAACCGTCTCGATGTCGGGCGCCAGCGCAGCGTTATTTAATGCAATGGCGCGCTCAAATTCGAAATCCGTAGTACTGCGCATGCCCCGCAATATATAACGAGCCTCCACCTGCCGGCAAAAGTCAACGGTAAGTCCCGCAAACTTTTCCACGGCTATACCGGGGTTGGAACGAAATGTTTCCGACAGAATCGCCATACGTTCTTCCACGGAAAAAAAACCTTTCTTCGTGTGGTTGATCCCCACTGCCACGTATATCTTATCGAATAGTCGCAGGCCCCGTTCCACGATGTCCAAATGTGCGTTGGTAATTGGATCAAACGATCCCGGAAAAACAGCAATTTTCATTAGATGATATTTAGTTCGTATAATGGGCCTTCATGAGGCGGCACATATATTACCGGGCAGCTGATTCTCCCCGACATTCCTAATTGAAAACAATCTTACTTTCCCCATTTTCCAAAGATATAAGAAAGACCTCAAAACGACAAGTCGACTACATTGCGTTAAAGATCAACGTAAAACCTGTAAAAGCACGGCCGATTTAGATGGAATAAAACGAAAAAGAGGAATAACCGTATTTCCGGCTATCTACCCATGCTGCATGGGCGGGTATCCGCCGGGTCGACGGATGTTCCAACACCATAGTGCCTCCTGGACGCAGAAGCTGCCGATCAAGAACCAGTTCCGGAAGCTGAGGCAACTGCGGTAAATCATAGGGTGGGTCAATAAATATAAAATCAAAGGTTTCTGTACATTTCCCCAGAAACTTCAACACGTCTGCCCTCACGGCTTTAACCGCTTCCAGCTGGAGCTTCTTTGCCGTGGCACCAACGTATTGGACACATTTAAAATGGATATCCACCGCCACAACACTGGAAGCGCCACGTGACGCCAACTCGAGCGTAATGTTGCCTGTTCCGGCAAACAGATCCAGTGCGGTGAGGCCTTCGAAATTAAATCGATGTTGAAGGATATTAAACAGCGCCTCTTTTGCCATGTCCGTGGTTGGCCTCACGGGCAAATTTGCCGGAGGATTTAACCTGAGTCCACTATGGGAACCACCAATTATTCGCATAGATTCATGCCCAAAAGCGTCAAAAAACGATGTGCGTCCGGCTGTATATCCGACGGTACGGATATCCCACTTAACTTTGCCGCGTCGGCAAGTTCTACACTTTCTGCATACTTATGAACGCAGGCATAATAACGGTCGTCCACAGCTATTTCACCCGAAAGAAACACATACGGTTTCCGGTCTTCAAGACCAACGTGCCCCATCACCGCAAGAAGGTGATAATTCAGGTCGACCGGATCATGAACCTCAAAATCACTACAATAACTAAATTTACCTAAATCAAAAAAAGCGATACGTACGACTGTCCCGGCTTTGTCGATCGTTAAGATTGGTTTATTTACTTGCGTGTAGGCGTTCGCCATGGCGAGGAACGGCTGAACGGCCGGACGCACTACGGCATCCGGAAGTGACGTTAGATATGCGCTGACCGGAAGTCGGTTTAGACGGTATACAATCTTGATACCGAGTGGAGTTACTTCGCAAACCAACGGATCCGTCAGTCCTTCATTTGGCAAAAAGGTGCTATATACGGGTATACAAGATACCTCAAATTCTTCGATAGGAATAAACGTATAGCCCTGGTCCAACGTGGCAATCTTTACCTCGCCAAATGGAAGTTGCAGCAATTCTGCCGTTTGTTCCGATTGATGACTGTCGACAACCGCCAGTCGCAGAAGTTTCGACTGGTCATCGATAACCGCCAGCACATCCCCGGATCGTCCAGTATGGATCAATAAGGTATAGTCGGTCGACCGCCGTGCGTCAAAGTCCCTTGAGGTATAAACCATTTTATGCATGATTCTGGCAAACATACTTAGATAAATCTTGAAAAACAATTTTTGCCTTGGATGACCGATTAGCGGCTTTTTGGTACCTTTGAACCGTGCAGATTGCCCAGCTAATATCCGATCGATTTCCGTTGCCGCCCACCGAGCAGCAACGCGAAGCTTTCGAACGGATTGGCCGCTTCCTTAGCGGCGGGGCCGACGGATGTTTTATCCTCAAAGGGTATGCTGGAACCGGTAAAACGACAATCATCAGCACTTTGGTTAAGGTGCTCCCGGCGCTGGCCATGCGCACGGTATTGCTCGCTCCCACCGGGCGCGCTGCAAAAGTGATGAGCCACTACGCTAAACGGAAGGCGCTCACCATCCATAAAAAAATATACCGGAAAAAAGTTGCCCTGTCGCCGGATTTAACCTTTCAGCTTGCCGACAATCCGCACACAGACACATTGTTTATTATTGACGAGGCGTCGATGATCTCCAACGAACGGATTTCCCTGAACCGGAAAAGTCTGCTGGAAGATCTGGTAGATTACGTTCGCAGGGGCGAAAACTGTCGGTTGATGTTGGTTGGCGATACCGCCCAACTCCCCCCGGTGGGTTTGGCCGGAAGTCCGGCGCTCGACAACGGACGGATGGAGAGCGACTTTGGATTGCGGGTGATTGCTTATGAGCTGACCGACGTAGTACGTCAGGAGCGTCAGTCCGGGATTCTCGAAAACGCTACACGGATACGCCGGCAAATTCAAGCCGGGCAAAAACAGCTTTCGAGGCTGGCTTTTCCGCAGTTTATCGTCAAAGGTTATCCGGATATCTACCGGATGACCGGTGAGCGGCTGATTGAGGGACTGCATTACGCGTACGATAAGTATGGGATTGAGAATACAATAGTTATTTGCCGGTCAAACAAAAGCGCGAACCTTTATAACCAAAACATCCGAAATCGAATTCTTTTTCGTGAAGAGGAAATCACCGGCGGCGATTACGTTATGGTCGTGCGCAACAACTATCATTGGACTGCCGATACTTCGCAACATGCCAACTTTATCGCCAACGGCGACATGGCCCGCATTAAACGCGTGCGAAACGTTCATAAACAACACGGCTTCCGATTTGCCGACGTGACCCTCGAGTTGCTCGACGCAGACGAATCAACCCCAATTGACTGCCGGGTCATATTGGATACGCTCCATACCGATGCCCCCAACCTCTCCATGGATGACCATCAACGTCTTTATGAGGCTGTCTTAGCCGATTATACCGATATTCCCGATAAAAAAGAACGCATGGCAGCGCTGAAAGTTGATCCATATTACAATGCGCTACAAATCAAGTTTGCAATGGCAATTACGTGCCACAAGGCACAGGGAGGACAATGGCATAGTGTTTTCGTGGATCAGGGATATCTGACGGATGAAATGCTTGATATGGAATTCCTGCGATGGCTATATACCGCCTGTACCCGCGCCACAAAAGAATTGTTTCTTGTAAACTTCAGCGGCCGTTTTTTTGATCAAATCGAGCTCAGCAACAAACCTAAACACTAACCCGTCCCCTAAAGCCACGAAAATTTTACACAGCAAAGGAGCCTGTCTTAAACAAAGGCGCAATTTTGTTGTTTCTTTCTCAGTACCAATTAATTTGCCATTGCCTCCATCTATGAAAAAAGCTAACAACACCGTCCAATCGGCCGTAGAAAGGTACGAAAACGACCTCTTGTCGCCTGTTTCGGCAGCACAAAGTACCCCCCCCTCCTCCCCGTCCGACCCGCAACCGACGCTGCGCATGTTTGATGCCGTCGCGATCATTGTAGGCATCGTCGTCGGCGCAGGCATCTTCCGTACGCCTTCGCTTGTAGCGGCCAACACAGGATCTGCTGAGCTATTTCTGTCGACCTGGGTATTGGGTGGTATCGTGTCGTTAATCGGAGCGCTTTGCTATGCCGAATTGACGACGGCATTCCCAAATACCGGGGGCGATTACCACTTTTTAATGCGAGCCTTCGGCAGACGGTTCGCCTTTCTATTTGCTTGGGCTCGGATCAGCATCATCCAAACCGGGTCCATCGCATTGCTTGCCTATATTATCGGCGATTACCTGGCTCAGTTGTATTCCATAGGGCCATATTCTTCGCCGATCTTCGCCGCTGTCATCGTCGCCTTATTGACAGGCGTCAATATTGTGGGCATTACCATAGGCACGGGAACTCAAAAGCTGCTGTTTGCCCTGGAGTTTGCCGGAATACTTTGCGTGATCCTCGTCGGGTTTTTCCTGGAGCCTTCGGCCACTGCGCTCGAAGATTTATCCAGCATCACGTCGGCCGAACGATCGCCGGCCATCGGCCTGGCCATGGTATTCGTCCTGCTCACCTTTGGCGGATGGAATGAAGCGGGATACATCTCGGCAGAATTACGTGCTGGAAGTCATAAAATGGTTCGGGTGCTGGTCGTCAGCATTCTCCTGATTACCGTGCTTTACCTGTTGGTAAATGGCGCCTTTCTAAACGCACTCGGAATCGACCGAATGGCCGCCTCCGAAGCTGTGGGCATCGACTTAATGCGCGTGACGCTTGGTGAACCAGGCGTGTTCCTGATCGGTGTGATTGTGATTATGGCCACCCTCACTTCCATAAACGCGACCATCTTTACCGGGGCGCGCACCAACTACGCACTGGGGCGGGACTTCAAACTATTTGCACGCCTGGGGAAATGGAATTCCAGGACTTCAGCGCCCGTCAACGCGCTGGCGATACAGGGTATCATCGCGCTTGGGTTAATCGGCCTTGGAGCCCTCACGCGCGACGGCTTTCAGTCCATGGTCGACTTTACGGCGCCGGTGTTCTGGTTCTTCTTCTTAACGATCGGAATCGCACTGTTTGTGCTCCGGGTCAGGGATCCCGACACGCCGCGGCCGTTTAAAGTCCCGTTATTCCCCATTACACCGCTTATATTCTGTGGCACTTGTGCCTATTTATTGTATTCGAGTATTTCCTATACCGGAGTTGGCGCTATGGTAGGTGCGGGTATTCTGTGTCTGGGCACGCTTTTCTTTATGGTCATACGTTAGCGTAGCAGCACGACGCGAGCATTCGCGCTGCAAACAAACGCACTAAGAAATTGTTTAGCAATAGATTAACTTGGAAACTCACTGAATATATTACCTTAAAAACAGAACACAATGAGCAAAATGAAAAACTGGTTGGTTGCTTTCTTCCTGATGGTATGCACCGGCGCATATGCGCAGCAACCAAATTTGGACGTTCCGTACGTTCCCACCAAGCAGGAAGTGGTTGAAGAAATGCTGAAACTTGCAAACGTCAAACCGGGCGACGTTGTCTATGACCTTGGCTGCGGAGACGGTCGGATTGTCATTACGGCGGCCAAGAAATTTGGTGCGACGGGGGTCGGAGTTGACCTAAACCCGCAGCGGATCGAGGAGGCCAATGCCAACGCCCAGGCTGCTGGGGTAAGCGGCAAGGTGAAATTCATCGAGGGCGATCTTTTCGAGTTCGACTTTAGCGAAGCTGACGTGGTGACCATGTACCTTTTACCTTCGGTAAATCTGAAGTTAAGGCCAAAATTACTCAGCGAACTGAAGCCGGGAAGCCGAATCGTCTCGCACGACTTCGACATGGGCGACTGGGAAGCGGAGCAAACCGTCGAAGTTGGTAATGACACCGTATATTTATGGACTGTGCCGGCAAAATAAAGACTTATTTTTAACTTCCAGCGTTGCGGCTGATAGCGGGTGCCATTCAGGCGCCCGCTTTTTTACCCCATAGGAAATATACCGGTATGCCAAGCAAAACAATAATCAACCCCGGCCAGGTGAATTTAGGTTGATATATGAGCAAACCGATACAAATCGTAAGCGCCGTCACAATGTAAAGGGCCGGCAGTACCGGATAGCCCAACGCTTTGTATGGTCGCTCCCGGTCGGGTTGCTGCTTTCGCAACACAAACACTCCCAAAATTGTGAGTGCATAGAAAATTAACACCACGAAGACCACGTAATTCAACAGATCCCCGTACCTTCCGGTCAGACAGAGCACGGCCGTCCATACGCATTGCGCCCAAAGTCCCCAGCCCGGCACTTCAAATTTGTTCAGTTGTCCCGCTTTTTCAAAGAAAAGTTTGTCCTGTGACATCGTATAATAAACGCGGGCGCCGGCCAGAACCAGCCCGTTATTGCATCCGAACGTCGAGATCATGATCATTACAGCAATAACCATCGTGCCTCCCCGGCCAAATACAGCCTGCGCGGCGGCAACGGCCACTCGATCGGCCGGAGCAAAAGCGATTTCCGGCATTGTCAGTGTAGCAAGGTACATCAAGTTGGTCAGCACATACGTGCACGTAACGATCAACGTACCTAAAAACAGACTTAGTCCGACGTTCCGTCGTGGGTTACGTATTTCTCCTGCAATGAAAGTGACATTATTCCAGGCGTCGCTAGCAAATAGCGAGCCCACCATGGCAGAGACGGCAGCTGCAAATATAGCCGCACCGCCGGTCGGAACTGCACGGTGGCTTACCGCATCCCACCGAACGGTTTCCCAGGCCGAAGCCCAGTTAATCTTCCAGACTTCCGTATTAAATGCACCGAATAGTCCCGCTACGATAAGCCCGCCCAGTGACAAAATCTTAATCAGCGTAAATGCCGTTTGAATGATTTTGCCGTTCTTGATCCCGCGGGTATTCAACCAGGTTAAAAATACAATCATTCCTATGGCCACCACCTGCGCGGCGTTCAGCTCGACGAAGCCTCGCTCCCATAAGATGTTGTCGTCGCCAAGTGGGGCATACAGATAGGCAGCGAATTTTGCAAATGCTACGCCCACGGCTGCAATTGTGCCCGCCTGGATCACCATAAAAAGCGACCAGCCGTAGAGAAAGGCGACCAGCCTATTGTAGGCTTCGCGAAGGTAAACGTATTGGCCGCCGGCCTTCGGAAACATGGCCGACAGCTCGCCATAGCTCAGCGCCGCAATAACCGTAACAAGTCCTGTCAACACCCAGATCGCGATTAGCCAGCCCGCGCTGCCCACGTGGCGTGCAATATCGGAACTGACTATAAAAATGCCCGAGCCGATCATAGAACCGGCGACTAACATGGTCGCGTCAAGTAGTTTGAGCTCGCGTTTCATTCCATCATTGGGTACGATACTGTTGCATGATCAGGTTTGACGTTTCAAGAATTAGGTTTATGCGACTTTCAATACCGGCACTGCCGTCGTGGGCAAAAAAAGCCCAAATAAATTTGTTTATTTCGATAAGCCTCTTATTTTTGGCTTCGCTTGTTTTCGCGCCTATCGTTATAAACTAATTATTAAACTTAATCAAATATAATGGAATTCCTACAACAAAACCTTATTTACTTAATTCCCGCGCTAGGTTTGGTGGGCATCGTTGTGATGATTGTGAAATCCGCATGGGTGAGCAGGCAGGATGCCGGCGACGACAACATGCGCTCACTGGCCGGGCACATCGCCGAAGGCGCCATGGCGTTTCTTAAAGCCGAGTGGAAGGTGCTTTCGTATTTCGTGATCCTCGCGGCGATCTTACTCGCCTGGTCAGGCACCTTGGTAGAAACTTCCAGCTGGGTGATTGCAGTCTCCTTTGTCATCGGGGCGGTTACCTCGGCCTTTGCGGGATACATCGGCATGAATATCGCCACAAAAGCTAACGTTCGGACCACACAGGCTGCCCGTACCAGCCTTACCCAAGCACTTAAAGTATCGTTTACGGGAGGCACGGTCATGGGACTCGGCGTAGCTGGACTTGCCGTATTGGGAATGGGCGCCTTGTTTATCGTTTTTTATCAATTATACGTCGTGAGCACTGGCGGTAACGTCAACGGTGTTGAAATGGAGAAAGCGTTGGAAGTACTTGCCGGGTTCTCATTGGGGGCCGAATCAATTGCACTCTTCGCGCGTGTGGGTGGGGGAATTTATACTAAAGCTGCTGATGTTGGGGCAGACCTCGTTGGCAAGGTAGAAGCCGGCATCCCCGAAGATGACGTACGCAACCCTGCAACCATTGCCGACAATGTAGGCGATAACGTGGGCGACGTAGCCGGCATGGGTGCCGATTTATTCGGTTCTTATGTAGCCACGATACTGGCCACCATGGTGCTCGGTCGCGAGATCATTTCAGCCGATCAGTTCGGCGGCATAGCTCCGGTTTTGCTACCCATTCTAATCGCCGGATTAGGGCTAATTTTTTCGATCATAGGTGCTGCACTGGTGCGCGTAAAGGACGATCAGGGCGATGTGCAGCAGGCGCTAAACCTGGGTAACTGGTCTTCTATTATATTTACCGCGATCGCGTCCTATTTTGTGGTCGGCTGGTTGCTGCCCAATCAACTCGAGTTAAGAGGCGTTACCTTTACGTCATCCGATGTGTTTTTTGCCATTGTGGTGGGTCTCGTTGTCGGCGCATTAATGAGCGTCGTCACCGAGTACTACACGGCCATGGGCAAACGCCCCGTGAGGTCCATCGTGAAGCAATCTTCAACGGGCCATGCCACCAACATCATCGGTGGATTGTCCATGGGCATGGAGTCAACCATGGTGCCTACCATCATTTTGGCTGCCGGCATCATTTCTTCCTATGCATTTGCCGGCTTATATGGTGTCGCCATCGCGGCAGCCGGCATGATGGCTACCACGGCTATGCAGCTGGCTATCGACGCTTTCGGGCCGATCGCCGACAATGCCGGAGGGATCGCCGAGATGAGCGGCCTTCCAAAAGAAGTCCGGGAACGTACCGATAAGCTGGATGCGGTAGGCAATACGACGGCGGCTACCGGAAAAGGGTTTGCCATCGCATCTGCGGCACTTACCGCATTAGCGCTCTTTGCGGCATTTGTAGGTATTTCGGGTATCGACGCGATCAACATTTATAAAGCCCCCGTACTCGGTGCACTGTTTGTCGGAGCCATGATTCCTTTCATCTTCTCTTCCCTGGCAATAGCGGCGGTCGGTCGTGCAGCCATGGCCATGGTAGAAGAAGTAAGAAGGCAGTTTCGGGAAATACCCGGAATTATGGAATACAAAGCAAAGCCGGAATATGATAAGTGCGTAGCGATCTCGACGAAGGCTTCGATCCGTGAAATGGTTCTCCCCGGCGCTATCGCGCTCATTGTGCCCATCCTGGTAGGATTTGGATTCAAAGGCGTGTTTGAAGGCACGTCTTCTGCCGAAATCCTTGGGGGCCTGCTGGCCGGTGTGACGGTTTCGGGGGTCTTGCTCGGCATGTTCCAAAACAATGCCGGCGGAGCCTGGGACAATGCAAAGAAATCGTTTGAAGCCGGCGTAGAAATCAATGGCAACATGGAATTTAAAGGTTCGGATGCGCATAAGGCTTCTGTGACCGGTGATACCGTGGGCGACCCCTTCAAAGATACCTCGGGCCCTTCGATGAACATCCTGATCAAACTGATGTCCATCGTTTCATTGATCATTGCTCCGCACATTAGCGTAAATGGTGGGAATCTCGCCGACGCCACAAAAGAATTGAATGAAAAAGTGATTACGCATGCAACGGTGGAAAAGCCCGCGATGACGAATATTTTGAAGCTGCCAGCCAAAAAAAATTAGATGACTCATCCGGTGTAATCATAAGGAGGTAATGCAATTTACCTCCTTTGTTTTTTGGCTTACCGCGACAAACGGCTGATAAATGTCATTTTTTTAGCGTTTCAATAAAATAAATATTTGTAGGTTTGAAGCTTAAGTAACGGAGACAATCTAAATTGTAAAGAAAAAAACCATGTTATTTAAAAAATCGGTTGCCGCGCTGGTGAGTGAAGCGCAGGAAAGTGGAGAAGGAACCCTTAAACGGACATTATCAAGTGGTGGGCTGGTCGCGCTCGGTGTCGGAGCAATTGTCGGCGCAGGATTGTTTTCGCTGACGGGAATAGCAGCCGCTGAAAATGCCGGGCCGGCAGTGACGCTGTCATTTGTTATCGCTGCGATCGGGTGTGGTCTTGCCGGGCTGTGCTACGCCGAATTTGCGGCCATGATTCCGGTCGCCGGGAGTGCCTATACGTACTCCTACGCGACGATGGGCGAATTTGTCGCCTGGATCATTGGATGGGATTTGGTGCTTGAGTACGCACTTGGTGCCGCCACGGTGGCTTCCAGTTGGTCCCAGTATTTCAATGAGTTCCTTATCGAGTTTAACATCCATCTTCCCCAGACGCTATTGCATGGACCTTGGGAAGGCGGCATTGTCAACCTTCCCGCAATATTGATCGTTTGTTTATTGTCGCTTTTGCTCATGCGGGGTACCCAAGAGTCTTCTCTGGTAAATAATATCCTGGTCGTTGTCAAGGTGGCAGTCGTACTCATTTTCGTGGCTTTGGGATGGAGCTTTATCAATCCCGCCAATCACGAGCCCTTCATTCCTGTAAATGAAGGGGAAGAACTAGTGAAGGCCGGCAAGATGGGTTTCTTCGACTTCTTCAAAAGCGACTATTTTGGCGAGTTCGGTATTAGCGGCATCATGCGTGGCGCGGGTGTTGTGTTTTTTGCGTTCATCGGTTTTGACGCGGTAAGTACTGCGGCACAGGAAGCGAAAAATCCGCAAAAGGGGATGCCAGTCGGTATCATCGGTTCATTGATTGTATGTACGATCTTGTATATGCTCTTTTCTTACGTGCTCACCGGCCTCGCTCACTACACCACTTTCGCCGGCGATGCCAAGCCAGTCGCGACGGCATTCGAACGGACCGGCTATACCTTCCTCAATACCGCATTGATTGTGGCCATCCTAACCGGTTATACGTCGGTAATGTTGGTGATGTTGTTGGGCCAAAGCCGCGTCTTTTACACCATGAGTAAGGACGGGCTGCTTCCTAAGTTTTTTTCCGATTTGTCGAAACGGCAAACACCGTGGAAAACCAACCTAATCTTTATGGTTTTTGTCAGCCTCTTTACGGGATTTGTGCCTGTAGCAGATTTGGGACATATGGTAAGCATCGGTACCCTGTTTGCCTTCTCCCTGGTTTGCATTGGCGTTATCGTGCTTCGAAAAGCAAGTCCGCTTGCCATACGGCCGTTCCGGACACCGCTCGTGCCGGTAGTACCCATCCTTGGGGTGGTTGTCTGTGTATCGCTGATGGCTTCTCTTCCTATTGAAAGCTGGGAGCGGTTGGCTATTTGGATGGTCATTGGCATCGTAATCTACTATTTTTACGGAAAACGCCACAGTAAGATCCGCACCGAAGTTGCCGCCGGAAAAGACCAGGGGCCAACAATTGGATAGCGGCAAAAAAATACCTAAAAAAACTGCAGAGCGCTCAAAAAAATGGGCGCTCTTTGTTTTTTATACTGCTAAAACGGTTATTTAACCTTATTTTAACATAAACATACTACCTTTGTACCGTATTTACTAGTCAAAAACGGTATGAATACGCATTTCTCCATCCACCATTTCCACTCAAAGTTTCAAGTATGAAAAAAAATGTTACTCAATGGGCGGCATTAATCGCTGTTCTCGTTTTATTCAGCAACGTCGCCTGGGCGCAGCGGATGCTCACAGGAACGGTAACCGACGGCAGCCAGCCGATCGCTGGTGCAACAGTGACGATTATCGGGACGACCGCTGCCACCGCCACAAATGCTGACGGCAACTTCAGCATATCCACCGATCGCGAATCGGGCGAGTTGACAATTCGTAGCCTTGGATTTTCGACACAGACCGTTTCCTTTTCCACATCGTCCAGCCTTGGCACGATCGTCCTGACCCCTTCCAATGCCGAATCACTGGATGAAGTCATTGTGATAGGGCGCGGCATCATTGATATTGCTGAAGACCGAAAAACGCCGATTGCGGTATCTACGGTATCCCGTTCGGAAATACAGGACAAGGGAGTCGGCAACGTCGAATTTCCGGAAATCATGAAAAATACGCCATCGGTTTTTGTCGCCAATCAGGCAAGCGGCTTCGGCGATGGACAAAACTTTTTACGCGGATTTGACCAGTCGAACACGGCTTACCTCCTGAATGGTCAGCCTATCAACGGTATGGAAGACGGCAACATGTACTGGTCAAACTGGAGTTCGATAACGGATATTGCCAATGCCATACAGGTGCAGCGGGGACTCGGATCCTCAAAGCTGGCCATTTCCTCGGTAGGCGGCACCGTGAACATTGTGACCAAGGCCACGGATCTTCAAAAAGGAGGTTTCGTGCGGGTAATGAGCGGCAACGACGGTTACTTCAAAGGAACAGTAGGCTACAACACCGGCCTCCAAAACAAATGGGGGTTCTCCATGATGCTCGATTACTGGCGTGCCGACCGTAAATACGCGGTAGGAACACAGGGCGAAGGCCAGAGTTATTTCTTCTCAGTGGGATATCGCCCGAATGACCGGCACATTTTTAACTTCATGGTGTTCGGCGCTCCGCAAAAGCACGGTCAGAATTACTCCAAGATGTTCGAAACCAGCTATTGGGCCGATAATGCAACAGGCGGTATCGCCGGCCAGGTAAACACGCCCGGCTACGACCTGACGGGAATTCGAGGCAATCACAACTACGGCCACTATAACGGAGATGGGCTCTCCCTGGTTACCAACTTTTACCACAAGCCGGTGGCCAACCTGAACTGGGACTTCAACATCAATGAGAGGTCTTCGCTTTCTACCGTACTGTATGCATCCGTTGGTCGCGGTGGTGGCACTGGCGCCCTCGGAAATGGTATTAATCGGCTGAATAGTGCCTTCGGCGACGCTTATGGCCCCAATGGTCAGATCCTCTGGGACAACATTGCGGCTTACAACGCTTCCTTGCCGGACCAGCAGGGGGTAGCACCGTTTACCGGCACGCTTCTGCGGGCATCCATGAACAATCACTTTTGGTACGGCTTGGTGAGTAACTTCAACCACGAAACTGACTATGGCCTTTCGTATAATGTAGGCGCTGACTTGCGTTTCTACCATGGCGACCACTTCCGGCAAGTGATCGACAAGCTCGGGCTCAACAGTTGGATCGAAGACAACACCGCCCGCGGGCGGTACGAGGTCACCGAAACGTATAGCATCAATCCGTGGGCTTCGCTCTTTAACTATGCCGATAAAGATCAGCGCGTAGGATACGACAACTCGGAGGACATCAATTATCAGGGTGTATTTGGCCAGGTAGAGTACGCGGTGGATGGCTTTACGGTATTCGCGCAGGGAGCGGTGTCTAACCAGTCATATGTAAAGTACGACCGTTGGAACTACGAGGGCGGAGAAGCCAAATCGGCCACAGAAAGCAAAACCGGATACAACGTAAAAGGCGGCGCTTCCTACACCTTTGAAGAAGCACATACCATCTTTGCCAATAGTGGTTTCTATTCACGCCAACCGTTTCTAGACAATGTGTTTGTACAAAACACCATCGACTTTACCGATCCCGTAGTGGACAATGAGGAAATATTCGGTTTGGAGGCCGGCTATCGGTTTACTATCCCGAATTTCACGGTAAACCTGAATGGATACTATACCTCTTGGGCAAACCGGTTTTTGGCAAACAACGGCGTTTACTCGGACGAACAGATCCAGGGTACATACCTCCTTACCGGCATCAAGCAACTGCACAAAGGGCTGGAACTCGACTTCCAGACGTATATCACGCCGAAATGGATGCTTAGGGGATATGGATCGATTGGCGACTGGCAGTATGACGGCAGTTCTCCGTTCCGATTCCGTGAAGAAAACACTTCCGACATTATCGGAAGCGGAGAAATTGAGCTGTCTGGGGTAAAGGTAGGCAACGCTGCACAAACATCGTTCGGCCTCGGTACGAAATACACGATCTTGCCAGACCTTTATATAGACGTGGATTTCAACTTCTATGATAACTTATATGGACAGGTTGATCCGGAGGATGTCGTGGAGGCGGCGTTGAATGACGAAGTATACGAGGCAGAAAAACTGAACGCCTTTGGTGTCGTCGATGCAGGCTTAACCTATAATTTCCGCGTCGGCACACAGCGGCTGAAATTACGTGGAAACGTCTACAACCTCTTTAACAAAGAGTATATTGGCCGCCGCGACGGATTTGGCTACTATTACGGTTTGGGAACTACCTGGAATGCAGGACTGACTTACAGCTTTTAGCACAAACCACACGATCTGAGAAAATGCCGGTTGCGTTCGGTCGGGACCGGCATTTTTATGAATTATAGTAAAACTCTTCCACGTACGGCAACGTCATCATTTCGTTATTAAACTCGCGCAGGCTCTGGCGCTTGGCGGATAATTCAAAAACAACAGAAAGTTTGTGGGCGCGTTTGCTCACCGTCTTTCGCGAATACCTGATTTGATGCCTTTCCATAACCTGCGCCAGCTCGTCAAGGTGACTGATGTCCATGCTCTGGAAAACCACAAAAACTGTACGGGTAAGAAACCAGGTTTCCATCACGCTCTCAACCCGGTTGAGCAGCGAAAGTATAACGACGGTGATCATCGATATGGAAATGGCAAGCCCATAGTAACCAACTCCAGCGGCCATTCCAATTCCTGCAACAATCCAGATGACGGCGGCGGTGGTGAGGCCCATTACCGAAAACTTATCTTTAAAAATCACACCCGCGCCTATAAACCCAATGCCGGTTATGATGTTCGCTGCGACACGGTCGTCGCTCCCGACGCCAAAGCGCGAAACAATCGTAAAAACCGTCGCACCGAGACAAATCAAGACGATCGTCCGGAAACCGGCGGACTTATTTTTATATTCCCGTTCCAGCCCTACTAAGCTTCCGGCTAGCACCGAGATGCCTATGGAAACCAAATCGTTATTTTCCGGTAAAAATTCCATATATGATTCGCAACTTTATGAGCCGTGACACCGGTACTCCGCACCAGCACGGAGTAATGGAGCGGACATCCTTACCGTGCCACCAGCGACTAATTCAAATAAGCATATGTGATCCCTTCTCCCCCCCGATCCGGATGTTCATCCTCCAACCGGGTAACTTCCCCGTACTTGCGCAGGTAATCCCGAATAAATTTACGCAAGATCCCGTTCCCTTTTCCATGAATGATCTTGAGACTGGAAAATCCCATCATCACCGCACGGTCGAGGTATTTTTCGATTTCATAAAGTGCGGCTTCCGTACGCATGCCCCGCACATCCACTTCCGGATAAAATCCGGCCACGTCGTCGTTTACCCCGGACTGATAGGACTGGCGCGCTGCAGCCTTACCGGCCTTTTTCTGGATTCGCTCCACGCGATCACGCTTCTGCACGGTACGTAATTCGCCCAGGGCCAGCACGACGTTATTCTTGGCTACACTGATTACTTGTGCCTCATTGCCCGTATCCAATATCCTTACCCAGTCGCCTACGCGCAGCTCTGCATCGGCAGCCGATTCCTGTTTCGCTGTGGGTCGCTTCACCGTTTCCGCACCGTATTCGTCCCTTACCAGTTCCAGCTGTTTACGTAAGGCACGTGTTTTGGACTTGTCGGCCTGGCTTTCCTTGATCTCTGCGATGGTATTTTCGACAAGCCTGTTGGCGTCTTTCAGGATATTTTTGGCCTCTTCCCTCGCCTGCCGAAGGATCGATTTTTTATTTTCTTCCAAATAAGCTTGTAGCTGTTCGTTTTCCTGCTGCAGCCTAACCAACTGTTTCTCTTTCTGCGCAATTGCCACCTTTGCTTCGTGAACCGATTTTTTGTCGCGCTCCAGATCGACCAGCAGCGTATCTACGCGCTTTTGCTGCCCTCCGATCTTCCGTTTTGCGGCCTGTAGGATCGCCTTGTTGAGGCCAATCTTCTGCGCGATTTCAAAAGCGTAGGAGCTGCCGGGCTTGCCCGTTTGTAAAATATACAACGGTTGCATTGCCGTGTTATCAAACAGCATGGACGCGTTTTCCAGCCCCTCTGTATTACTGGCGTATACCTTCAGGTTGGAATAGTGTGTCGTCACCACACCCCGCACCTGTTTGCTGTTGAGTACTTCCAGTACGGCTTCCGCTATGGGCCCGCCAAACAATGGGTCTGTACCCGTTCCGAACTCATCAATAAGCACAAGTGTCTTCGCGTCGGCGCGTTCCGAAAAATACTTCATCTTAGACAGGTGGGCGCTATACGTGCTCAGGTCACTCTCGATGGACTGGTCGTCGCCAATATCGGCAAATACCTGTCGAAACACACCAACGCGTGAGGTGGCGTCTGCCGGGATGAGCAATCCGGCCTGCGTCATGAGCTGCAGCAAACCAACGGTCTTCATGCAGACCGATTTGCCACCGGCATTGGGTCCGGACACCACAATGATCCGTTGCTTCCCGTCGATTTTGACATTCAGGGGCACCACCTGATGTGCCGTACCCTTGAAATTGAGTAATAGCAGTGGGTGCCGCGCGTTGACCAGCGAAACCTCGGCTTCGGGCACCAGTTCCGGAATCTCGCCTTCAATTTCCAGGGCAAAAAGCGCTTTCGCCCGCACGAAGTCGACCTTACTCAACAGGGCGTGATATTCGAATAACAGCGGGATATACGGTCGAATCTCGTCAGTGAGTGCAATCAAAATACGGACGATCTCCCTCCGCTTATCAAATTCCAGATCGCGCACCCGATTATTGAGATGAAACACTTCTTCGGGCTCAATATAAGCTGTTTGTCCAGTGGCCGATTCGTCGTGTATCCAGCCCTTTACCCGCCGCTTATGTTCGGCCAACACGGGAATACAAAGCCGTCCGTCCCGAACGGTCAGGTTGCCATCGGCTGTCCACCCCTGCTGCTGGGCCGACTTAAAAAGCTGGTCCAGGCGCTTTCTGGCCTCCTGCTCTGCCTTGGCAATTCCTGCTACAATCTCCGCCAAGAGCGGCGATGCGTTGTTCTTGATCTTGCCTTTGTTGTCAAGCACTCGCTCGATGGCAGAAACCAGTGTCTTTTCAATAGGCAAATGCTCGAACAAGGCCTCCAAATTAGGATATTGTCCACTGCGCTCGGTAAAATAGCGAATAACGGCAAACACCGTTTTGAGGGAAAGCATCAGGTTAAAAAATTCATCCTCCTGCAAAAATGTACCCTCCACCCGAGCCTTTTCGGCCAACGGCCGAATGGGGTACAAATGGTCTACCGGCAACGGCGAGTCGTTGACGAGGAGTTCTTTGAATTCATGGGCCTGCCGGAGAAACTTATTGATCTGGTCAAAGCGCGTCTGCGGCTGTATTCGATCCACCAATTCCATACCGGATGCGCTTAAACATTTCTGTCTAATCAGCGCCTTCACTTCAGAAAACCCGAGCTTATCTACGGCATTATTGGGATAAATCATGTTATGTTTTTCAATTTCGAATGGATGGCGCCTTAATAGGAACCGTTGGCGGCATCGAGTGCACCGGTGTCGCGGGTGTGGATACCTGCTGGTCGGCGGCAATGGTCCGTCCTGCCGAAGCACCAGCTTCTCCCGGATTTTTCAGTCGAAGCTGTTCCAGCAAACGTATATTGAGTGCTTCGTACGTAATCGGAATTGGAGCGCCGTACAGGCTATCCGACGAATGCAAGAACAGCAGATTTCTTTTGCTCCGTAACTCAATCGAGTCCCGGCGGATCCGAATGATACTGTCCTGCCGCTGAATGCGCTGAATCGAGTCTGCAGCACGGCGGGATTCGTACTGTGCAGTCATCCCCTGTTGCTGCGCGTCGTTGATCGACTGTAACCGCTTTTCCACTTCGTCATATATCTCATTCAGGATCACAGGGCGACCGGCATAGTATCGGATGCTCCGGTCGAACGTCGCCGAATCTATGCCGTAATGATTAAAAATCGCCTGATAATATCCATCCAAATGAAGCCTGGCAGAATCGATGGCTATCGACGACAACTGTCCGTCAGCCAAATGTACGTCCACCAATATGCTCGGCATTTGTTTTTGCGGAATAATGCCCGCCGGAATCTTCTTCCCGCAAGAGATAGAAAAAAGCAAGACCAACCCCATCAATAAAGATCGCATTCGATTCCTCAGTTTTGACCTGCTTGTCCAACCAGTTGGCAGATCAAGGCAGGTTTCGTAGTTTTGTGCAAACTTAGCTAAATTGCTTATGAAACGCAATTTTATCCCGGCCGACCACGGTAGGATAAAACGGCTTTTTGTATACGTCAAAACACAAATATTAGGCCGAACACCCGGCAAAACACATTTTTTATGGAACAGCAGCCAACACACATTGCGAAACATATCCAAGACCTTCGGGAAGAACTTGGCCGTTTGGGCGTCAAATTGATTGCCGTATCAAAGACGAAGTCCCCCGAGGATATCCTGGAAGCGTACCACGCCGGCCAGCGCGCTTTTGGCGAAAACATCGTTCAGGAACTGATGCAGAAACAGGAAGTCCTTCCCAAGGACATTGAATGGCACCTTATCGGACACCTGCAAAGCAATAAGGTGAAGTATGTCGCGCCATTCGTGTCGCTGATTCATTCGGTGGATAGCCTGAAGCTCCTTAACGAAATTAACAAACAGGCGCAAAAGCACGACCGGGTCATCGACTGCCTATTGCAGGTACACATCGCCGCCGAGGATACGAAATACGGCCTTGACCACGCCGGACTGATTGAGCTCCTGCGGTCGGCGTCGCTCGACGAGCTGAAACACGTCCGCATCACCGGATTGATGGGAATTGCGACCAACACGCCGAGTGAAAAGGTTATCAAGGAAGAGTTCTACGAGTTGAAAACACTGTTTGATGGCATCAAAGAAAGCTTTTTCAAACATAGCAACGGCTTTGATACCCTCTCGATGGGCATGTCGGCCGACTACAAAATAGCCATCGAGCAAGGAAGCAACATGGTCCGGCTGGGCAGCACGATATTTGGCGGACGATAGATGGAACGCACGGCAACGAAACCGACCATACGCAGGGCTGTAGCTTCCGACTGTCCGCAAATGTTGACACTCATTGAAGAACTCGCGCGCTTTGAAAAGGCGCCTAATGCAGTCACGGTCACCATGGAAGAGTTCGTGACCGCAGGGTTTGGCGACCATCCCGTGTGGGAGGCGTTTGTTGCCGAGGTCGGCGACCGCATCGTGGGCACAGCAATTTTCTATGTGCGGTACTCCACGTGGAAAGGCCGTAGGCTTTACCTGGAAGATCTCATCGTAACCGAAACAATGCGCGGTCAGGGAATCGGAAAGTTGCTTTTCGAGGCGACCTTAACGTTGTGCAAAGAACGCCGATACAACGGAATGGTGTGGCAGGTATTGGAGTGGAATGAGCCCGCCCTGCAATTTTATAAAAAATATGGTGCAACTTTTGACGGGGAATGGGTAAATGCAGCAATTGAACTATAATAAACGCGCCATGAAGCATCGTATACACTCCGGCAACCAATGGATCTACCTGCTTTCCCTGTTGCTGCTTGCAGCTTGCCAGTCCAACACCGATAGCACTCAACGGGCAGACAGATCCACGACCTTGGATACGCTTACCTACGAGTATAAGCACTTCATCCGTTATAGCGAAAACCTTGTACGGACCACCGAAACAACAGACACTTCCTATTTTTCAGTTTCTTATCCGGTTTTTCCGGATTCAGTGGTCAACGACCTTGTACGTGCCTCACTGCTGGGAAGTGACACGGTGTCCGTAGAACGTGCCGCAGAACAGTTTATCGAGGATTTCGATCGTTTCATGGCCTCTGATCCGTTTCCAAGGGTATGGACATCCGAATCGCATGCACGGGTCCAACGTATTACACCGTCCTATCTCGGCATCGTGATTGACGCTTCAAGCTATACCGGGGGGGCGCACGGCAACTATGCGACGGTGTTCGATCATTATGACTTGGCGTCATACCAGCGATTGTCGCTCGACGATATTGTAGCCAGGCCTTACCAAAACGAGTTAACAGCCGTTGCCGAGCGATATTTCCGGCGGCAGGAAGGACTCGCGGTTGATGAATCGCTTGAAGACCGTTATTTTTTTGACGATGGCCATTTTTCCATTCCGGACAATTTTGCCCTAGGGTCCGACAGCCTGCTGTTTTTATACAACATCTATGAAATTAAACCATACGTCGACGGACAAACCGCACTGCGCGTTCCCTATTCGGAAATTGACCGCCTGCTGACTGACCGCGGAAAACGAATCATCAACGAAATCAAACAGTAACCTCAAACCTGCATATGCACGTATTTAAATTTGGCGGCGCTTCTGTAAAAAATGCCCAGGGGATCATAAATTTGGGAAATATCGTATCCCGGCATCGCGACAAGAAATTACTGATCGTTGTCTCCGCGATGGGCAACACCACGGATCTGCTGGAACAACTCACCCGGCACTTCATTCAAGAGAAGCCAGACGCGCAGCAATTGCTGGACGAAGTCAAAACCTACCATAATGATGTCGTCACTGCATTATTTCCCGACAGGAGCCATCCGGTATACGATCAAATGTCCAATTTATTCGTGGAGATCGAGTGGATCCTGGAGGAGCCGCCAATGGATGATCCCGATTATTTGTATGATCAGATTGTCTCCGTGGGAGAATTGATATCCACGACGATTGTAAGTCATTACTTGCGGACGCTGGGGCTGAAAACCCGATGGCTCGACGCCCGAAACTATATCGCTACCGACAACACACACCGCGAGGCACGCGTTGACTGGGGGGCGACGGCAGAACGGATCTTAACGGACATACCCTCCATCTTCGACAAAGAATTGGTCGTCACCCAGGGGTTTATCGGATCGACTTCCGAAAACTTCACGACCACGCTCGGCCGCGATGGCTCTGATTATTCCGCGGCTATTTTCGCGGCATGCCTGGATGCAGATGATGTCACGATTTGGAAAGACGTGCCTGGCGTCCTCAATGCCGATCCCAAATGGTTCGACCAAACGGAGTTACTGCCCGAACTGTCCTACCTCGATGCGATCGAGCTGGCCTATTATGGCGCCACGGTTATCCATCCGAAAACGATTAAGCCGCTACAAAACAAGGACATTACCTTATTTGTCAAGTCGTTCCTCGACGCCGAAAAGGAAGGGACGAAGGTTCGGCGAACCAAAGAGGCACTGCCTATTCCGTCCTTTATTTTCAAGGTAGATCAGGTTTTGATTTCTGTTCTCCCAAAAGATTTTTCTTTTATTGTTGAGGATAACTTGAGTGATATTTTCAACCGCTTTCACCGCTATCGGATTAAGATCAACATGATGCACAACAGCGCCGTCAGTTTTTCCGTGAGTGTAGACAACACCGGCGACAACGTGGCCGCTTTGCTTCACGACTTACAGGAAAAATATGCGGTAGAACAGCAGTCGGGACTCGAACTGATTACCATCCGGCATTACAACGACGCTACCATCGCGCGCGTACTGGTCAACAAGGAAATCATCATGGAGTTAAAAGACAGCTATACTTGCCAGCTGCTGGTTAAGAAACGGTAGATTTCAGTACCAGTTTAGATTGTGCATTTTTTTGTATAGTTTTGGCCTGCAACCCATGAATATTAAAATATGAATATCAGAAACGTGTATACCGCCTGCGCGCTGGGATTCGGGCTATTGACGCTCAGCGTATCGTGCAACAACACTAATCCATCGAATCAGACCAGCAACGCTACGGCCGATCACGAATCCCACGACGGCCACAACCACGCTCCCGGTGAAGGCCACGCCGAAACATCGGCAATGCAAGCGCCTCCAGCAGCACCCGCCTCGACGATTCCCGACTTCACATTCTATGTCCTAAAAAGCGGCATCCGATTTAACAAGGAAGACCTGAAACGTGACGGCAACATCATATTTATTCTTTTCGATCCCAGCTGCAGCCACTGCCAGCATGAGGCACGGGATCTTGGCGAACACTATGACCGCATCAAACACACCAACATTTACTTCGTGTCGATGAACGATCCGGCGCTCATGAGCACCTTCTTCGAAACGTTCGCTAAACCGTTGGTAGATAAAGACAACATCACGGTGCTTTACGACCGGAACGCCGATTTCATCAACAACTTCCACATTCCTTCACAGTATCCCGCCACTTATGTATACGGTGCTGACGGACAACTCAAGGAACACTGGAGTGGCACGCGCGACGTCAATGAAGTCATCGATGCCATGTTAAAATAGGCGTCGATCGGAGCATACCTCGAACATATATCAGGTTTTTGCATTTCGCTTGGTCGGCGGCTGCTCGCTGTATTTCTTTACTTTAGCAGGGTTTTTCATGTCGGTCGACAGGCGTTTGTAGACTTTGTCTTCGGGTTGTTTCACCACCTGTCCCTTCTTCGGGGCATCGGCTTCAGAATCATTCGGAATGTATTTATTGTCTTCGCTCATACCAAGTGAACACCGAAAATCGTGCATTTGTTTAATCCAATGAAATTTTATTGCGTAATTTTGAGCCGACTTACCCATTTTGAATTTCAAAGGACTACTCGATGCTACAACTAGCAATAAATGGCTTTGGACGTATTGGCCGAAATACCCTTCGCAATCTGCTACTGCGTAAATCCGACGGCATTTCGGTCGTCGCAATCAACGACGTGGCCGACAGCACAACACTCGCACACCTCTTTAAATACGACTCGGTACATGGGCCGTATCCCGGCTCGGTGGCTACCGCAGAGGGCGGCTTAGTTATTGATGGACAGTTTATTCGGACCTGCTCCGAGCGATCGCCCGAAAACCTGCCCTGGAACTCCCTCGGTATCGACGTCATGATCGAGTCGACCGGCAAATTTCTAACGGAGGAATCGGCCAAGCAACATCTTGCAGCGGGTGCACGGCAAGTGCTTCTTTCCGCTCCTTCCCCCGACAAAAACATACCAACGGTGGTGCTGGGGGTCAACGATAGCACCATCGATTTGCGGTCAGCCATCTTGTCAAACGCATCCTGCACTACCAATAACGTGGCGCCGTTGGTAAAAGTTCTCGACGAAAACTGGGGAATAAAGGACGGGTATATCACGACCGTACATAGCATGACGGGGGATCAAAATCTTCACGATGCCCCGCATCGTGATCTACGGCGCGCACGCGCCGCCTCGGCGTCTATCATCCCCACTACGACAGGCGCGGCTAAGGCAATTACCAACGTGTTTCCTCATCTTGAGGGCAAACTCGGTGGTGCCGGCATCCGCGTGCCCGTGCTCAATGGGTCGCTAACGGATTTTACCTGCACATTGCGGAATCAGCCCACAGCAGCCGAAATAAATGCTGCCTTCCACGAAGCGGCAAACGGAAGCCTAAAAAACGTCCTCCAATACACCGAAGACCCCATAGTTTCCGTGGATATTGTCAATAACCCCTTTTCCTGCGTTTTCGATGCACAGCTGACATCGGTCGTTGGCGATCTCGTAAAAGTTGTGGGCTGGTACGATAATGAATACGGCTATTCCAACCGCTTGGTCGATCTACTTATAAAAATCGCGAAGCGATGATTCGATCCATTACTGCCGACGAGGTATTGCCCTTGCGGAGCCGCGTGCTCCGGAGTGGACTCCCACCCTCCGAATGCCGCTTTGAGGCAGATCAATTGCCGACAACGTTCCATAGGGGACTATTTGTCGAAAACCGTCTGGTATCCATCCTCTCTTGCCAACGGGAAGACCTCGAGGATTACAACGGCGTGGGTTACCGCCTGCGCGGCGTGGCTACCGATAGCGATTCCCAGGGAAAAGGCTATGGGTCTCATTTGCTCGAACACACCATTGCGTACTTGGCAGACGAATTGAAAGCAGATTACGTGTGGTGCAACGCCCGCCGGGTCGCTTACGAATTTTACAGAAAATTCGGCTTTCAGTTTTTATCTGAGGAATTCGAAATTCCGGGTATTGGGCTACACAAGGTTATGTGCCTCGCCCTTATCTGACACCGGACAACCGGGGCGAACAGGCGGATATAAAAAAAGGAAGCCAAGCGGCTTCCTTTTTTCCCAACAAAAACGATATTCGGGTTTCAAACTTTATTTCACTGCATCAATCACGGCCTTGAATGCCTCCGGATTATTCATGGCTAGATCAGCCAAAACCTTACGGTTCAATCCGATGTTTTTAGCATTCAACTTGCCGATCAACTGGGAATACGAAATCCCGTGTTCACGGGCACCCGCATTGATACGTTGTATCCATAAAGCCCTGAATTTCCGTTTCTTGGTTTTACGGTCGCGATAAGCGTACAGCAAACCTTTTTCTACGGTATTTTTAGCAACGGTATAAACCTTGCTACGTGCCCCATAATAGCCCTTGGCCAATTTGAGGATCTTTTTGCGCCTTCTGCGAGACGCTACTGCGTTAACCGAACGTGGCATAATTTTTAATTTTTTGGTAGCAGGCGCCGTGTTTTGCAACGGTCTTACAACCCGATACCCGGTTCAAATACTAAGTACAGTGTACTAATTACTAATTACTACTTTCCGATAGCAAGCATACGTTTTACGTTGCCTGTATCTGCGTCAGACACTAAACCGGTCTGAGTTAGATTGCGTTTACGCTTCGTGCTTTTCTTGGTCAGGATGTGACTTTTGAACGCATGTTTGCGTGCAATCTTACCTGTTCCAGTCAGCTTAAAACGCTTTTTGGCACTGGAATTGGTTTTCACTTTTGGCATGATTCACTAATTTTTATATCGTTTTGTCAGTTTCTTATTTCTTCCCCGGTGCTTTCGGCGCTACCGTAAGGAACATCCGCTTACCTTCCAGCTTTGGCAACAACTCGACCTTCCCGTAATCCTCGAGTGCCTGTGCAAACCGGAGCAGCAAAATCTCACCCTGCTCCTTGTACACGATCGCCCGGCCCTTAAAATGCACGTATGCGCGCACCTTTTCGCCGGCCTCCAGAAATTTAATGGCATGTTTAAGCTTAAACTCGAAATCGTGGTCGCTGGTATTCGGTCCAAAGCGGATTTCCTTGATAACCGTTTGTTTGGCGTTGGCCTTGATCTCCTTCTGCTTTTTCTTCTGCTCGTAAATGAATTTACTGTAATCAATGATTTTACAAACAGGCGGATTGGCATTCGGGGAAATCTCTACCAAATCCAATTCCAATTCGTCTGCAAGCTCCAATGCCTTACGGGTAGGATAAACACCCTGCTCGATGTTGTCGCCGACTAAGCGTACCTCGGGTACCCTAATCAATTCATTAATCCGGTGATCCGGTTCCTTCTTCTTAAACGGGAGCCGTCCCCGACCCTTAAATCCTGGTTTGTTTAACGCCAAATGTTATAAAATTAAACGGTTATTTCTTTTGTTAAATATTCGCTGAATGCACTCGCTGTCATTGTACCTATGTCACCCGAGCCGTGTTTCCGCACAGAAACCGTGCCACTTTCTACCTCCTTTTCCCCAATAATCAGCATGTAAGGGATTTTCTTCACCTCGGCATCCCGGATCTTGCGGCCGACTTTCTCGTCGCGCAAGTCTATTAAGCCGCGAATATCGGAATTATTAAGCGATTCTAAAAGTTTTTTCGCATAATCCTCGTATTTTTCGGAGATTGGGAGGACAATAAATTGTTCCGGAGCCAGCCATAGCGGAAACTCCCCGGCACAGTGCTCAATCAATACTGCTACAAAGCGCTCCAGCGAGCCGAATGGCGCCCGGTGGATCATCACGGGCCGATGTTTGGCATTGTCACTGCCGGTATACTCCAGCTCGAAACGTTCCGGCAAGTTGTAGTCGACCTGGATAGTGCCGAGCTGCCATTTACGGCCCAGGGCGTCCTTGACCATGAAATCCAGCTTTGGCCCATAAAACGCAGCTTCTCCGAGCTCGACCACCGTCTTTAGCCCCTTCTCTTCCGCTGCCTCAATAATAGCCCGTTCGGCCAACTCCCAGTTTTCATCACTCCCGATGTATTTACCTTTGTTGGCCGGATCGCGCAAAGAGACCTGGGCGGTATACTCCGTAAAGCCCAGTGCCCCAAACACATACAGCACCAAGTCGATTACCTTCTTAAACTCATCCTTTACCTGGTCGGCCCGGCAGAACAGGTGGGCGTCGTCCTGTGTGAATCCGCGCACGCGTGTAAGCCCATGCAGCTCGCCGCTCTGCTCGTAGCGGTATACGGTACCAAACTCGGCAAAACGGATAGGCAGGTCCTTATACGAGCGCGGCTTAGTCTTGTATATCTCGCAGTGGTGCGGGCAGTTCATCGGTTTTAGCAAGAACTCCTCGCCTTCCTGCGGCGTGTGAATCGGCTGAAATGAATCGGCACCATATTTTTCGTAGTGCCCCGAAGTGACATATAGATTTTTGTGACCGACATGCGGGGTCACCACAGGCTCGTACCCGGCCCTGATCTGCGCCCGTTGTAGAAAATCGACCAATTTCTGCCGCAGCCGGGCCCCCTTGGGCAACCAAAGCGGCAATCCCATACCCACTTTTTCTGAAAAAGCAAACAACTCAAGTTCCCTACCCAGTTTGCGGTGATCACGCTTTTTCGCTTCTTCGATCATATGCAGGTAATCCGCAAGCTCACCGGCTTTCGGAAATGTTACGCCATAAATCCGGGTAAGTTGTTTGCGGGTTTCGTCGCCCCTCCAGTACGCCCCTGCCACGTTGGTCAGTTTTACCGCCTTGATAAAGCCGGTATTCGGAATGTGGGGGCCCCGGCAGAGGTCGGTAAAGTTTCCCTGGGTATAGAAGGTTATACTGCCGTCCGGCAGGTCCTTGATCAGGTCAAGTTTATATTCGTCCCCCTTTTCGGTGAAATAGGCTTCTGCTTCGGCCTTGCTTACCGGCTTGCGTACATAATCCGACTTTTCGCGGGCCAGCTCGACCATTTTGTCCTCAATTTTCTTGAAATCATCCGAAGAAAACTCGCGGTCACCAAAATCGACATCGTAATAGAAACCGGTCTCGATCGCCGGCCCTATTCCAAATTTAATACCGGGATAAAGCGCCTCCAACGCCTCTGCCATCAAGTGCGCGGATGAATGCCAGAATGTCGCTTTTCCCTGTTGATCATTCCACGTGAGCAGCCGCACCGTTGCGTCCGCCTCGATCGCGCGGGACGCATCCCATACTTCGCCGTTTACTTCAGCAGCTAAGACGTTACGGGCGAGTCCTTCAGAAATAGACCGGGCGATGTCCATCGCGGTGATCCCCTGCGCGTACTCACGCACGGAACCGTCAGGTAGTGTAATGTTAATCATCTACAACTATGATTTTGTGTTCATTTAGAATAAGTTACCTCAAACCACCATACAAATGTGATTTTATTCGCGTACAAAAGTAAGGAAAGCGAATCAAATCTCTGCGTTGGTTTTGAAAAACTAACCGGGCAAACAACGCTGCATACTCCGCCCCTCTACGCCAATAATTTGTTATCTTTGCGCCTTAAAAATGAAGCATGGTGCATCAAGTTCCTGAAGACGGCACTTTACTTCCGTTGATGGAGGAGTTTTATACCATCCAGGGAGAAGGTTATCATACGGGCAAGGCGGCCTATTTTATTCGGTTGGGCGGTTGCGACGTGGGGTGTCACTGGTGTGACGTGAAAGAAAGCTGGAATGCCGAGCTTCACCCTCTGACGTCGGCGGATGCGATTATCGCCCACGCCAGCCAGTATCCGTCGAAAGCCGTGGTGGTCACCGGCGGCGAACCGCTCATCTACAACCTGGATTACCTGACACGCGGCCTTCAGGCCGCAGGTATAAAAACGTTTATCGAAACCTCCGGCGCCTATCCGTTGAGCGGAAGCTGGGACTGGATCTGCCTCTCGCCAAAAAAATTTAAGTCGCCCCTGCCCGACGTTATTGCTGCTGCCGGTGAGCTGAAGGTGATCGTCTTTAACAAAAGTGATTTCGCCTGGGCGGAAAAGCATGCCGAATTGGTGCCCCCCTCCTGCCGGCTTTATTTGCAGCCGGAATGGTCTAAAGCATCGGAGATGACGCCGCTGATTGTAGACTATGTTATGCAAAATCCCAAATGGGAGATCTCACTGCAAACGCATAAATACCTGGATATTCCCTAAATGACGCAGGCCTTGATCGTCGGTTTATAACACCGGTGTTGGAGCGCTGCCGCGCTTTTGGAACTTTTTTTGTGTTACTAAGTGTAAATAGTTAAATTTGTGGTACATCAATTAAGCTAAAACAAAAGTGATCATGAGAAAAGTTATTACCATATGCGCGATGTTGGTGGCCTTTATGGGCGTCGCCACGGCGCAGCAGAACAGCAAGGCCGAATTTAAATTCGAAAAGGAGACACATGATTTCGGGAAAATCCCTCAGGGTAAGCCAGTGACCTATGAGTTTACGTTTACCAATGTGGGTTCCGAACCCATTATCATCAGCGAAGTGCGGCCTTCCTGCGGGTGCTCGGTCGCCGAGTTTACCAAAACCCCGGTAAAACCCGGGGAAAAAGGCACGATATCCGTGACGTACAACGCGGCGGCGAAAGCGCCGTTTACCAAAAACTTTACCGTACGGTCCAACACAAAAACGCCGGTAAAGACGCTCTACATCAAGGGAGAAGTGACCGGATAGTTGTTTTGAAAGAAAGTAAACTGAAAGCCGCTCCCGAAGCGGCTTTTTTTATATTCTAAATTGCGTAATATTGTACCGTGAAGCATCGCTCCTATAATTATTCGTTATGCCTATAGTTTCCCAAAAAGGCCGCGATATGCCGGCCTCTCCTATCCGCAAACTTACTCCTTATGCCGATCAGGCCAGGTCGGAGGGGAAAATCATATATCACCTCAATATCGGCCAGCCCGACATCGAGACGCCGCAGGTCATGCTGGACGCCATTCGGGATGTTGATTTCAAAATTTGGGCCTATACGCCTTCGGAAGGCACGCTTAGCTACCGCGAAAAGCTGAGTGAGTACTACAACGGACTGGGTTATGGTATCCTTCCGCAACATATTTTGGTGACCAACGGGGGTTCTGAGGCGATCACCATCGCGATGCAGGCATGCCTGGATACGGGCGACGAAATTATTATTCCTGAGCCCTTTTATGCAAATTACAGTGGCTTCGCCCACGCTGCAGGCATCGTGATTAAGCCCATCCTCTCACACATCGACACCGGTTTCGCATTACCGGATGTGGCCGATTTTGAGGCAATGATAACAGAGCGGACCAAGGCGATAGCCATCTGCAATCCCAATAATCCGACCGGATATCTTTATTCGTATGAGGAACTCGAAGTACTCCGTGATCTTTGTCTGAAATACGATCTGTTCCTGCTGGCCGATGAAGCTTACCGCGAGTTTTGCTATGGCGACCGCACATTCAGCTCGCCCATGCATTTAGCCGGATTCGAAGACCATGTCGTTATCCTAGATACCGTATCAAAACGGTACAGTGCCTGCGGTGCCCGTTTGGGATGTATCATTACGAAGAACCGCTCGGTTTGGGAAGCCGCATTGAAATTTGCACAAGCCCGGCTGAGCCCACCGGCAGTCGCACAAATAGCCGCCACTGCCGCCGTCGATACCCCGCAAAGCTATTTTGATGATGTCAAACGGGAATATACTGCCCGACGCGACGCACTCGTATCTGGCCTTAACCGAATAAAGGGGGTACACTGTCCGAACCCAGGTGGGGCTTTTTACGTGCTTGCGCAATTTCCGATTGATGACTCAGATCGTTTCTGTCAGTGGATGCTGGAGCATTTCAGCTACGACAACCAAACGGTCATGATGGCTCCCGCAACGGGATTTTACAGCCACGAAAATGCGGGAAAAAAGGAAATTAGGCTGGCCTATGTGCTAAACATAGCAGACCTTGAAAAGGCATTGGTGTGTATCGAAAAAGGACTGGAGGCCTACCCCGGCAGACAGCTTGGTTTATAACCGGTCGAGCACAAATTGCAGCTGCTCTTCCTCGTTGAGCTCGGTATTATCCAACACGATTGCGTCATGCGCCCTTACCAACGGGCTTTCTTCACGCGTGGTGTCGATAAAATCGCGATGTGCAAGGTTTTCAAAAACCTCCTCGAGCGTAATATCCTCCCCTTTGCGCTGTAGTTCCAGGTAGCGCCTTTCCGCGCGGATTTTCGAATCTGCGGTCATGAAGATCTTGATGCTGGCATCCGGAAAGACTGTCGTGCCAATATCCCGGCCATCCATGACGATGTCGCGGCTCCGGCCGAGTGCCTGCTGCTGGCTCACCATTGCCCGGCGCACGGCTTTTAATGCACTCACCTCGCTGACGCTATCGGAAATATACATCTGCCTGATCTCGTCGGAGACATCCTCCCCGTTTAGGAAAATACGGTTACCTGTTGGATCCGTATCAAAGTCGATCCGGATTTCGGACAACGCGTCCGCGACCGCCTCTTCATCGTTTAACGCGATGTTGTGGCGAAGAAAATATAAGGTGACGGCCCGGTACATCGCACCGCTGTCGATATACAGAAAATGCAGTTTTTCAGCCAGGGCGCGGGCCAGTGTGCTCTTTCCGCACGACGAGTAGCCGTCAATCGCTATAATCGTGTTTGGTGTTCCCATCGGGTCAATTGTTGCCACCGATCAATACCCCCGGCTTATTCAGTACCGGTATCTTGATGAGGTTTTCGTCTATGATACTCTCGGGTAAAAAAATGTATTTCTTATCGTAAATGGTTCCGTCGATATAATAACTCAGCCAGTACTCGTTGGTCAGTCCAAACACCTGCTCATCAATGGCCTCGATCTTTGCGTAGTCATCTGCATCGATATCCCCGATAAAGTGCCGTAATATCGATGTCTTCACCTCTTTACCATCTTTCGTGCCGTAGCCCTTTGAGCTGACCATAACGTTTTTGATGGTCTCTTTCTTTTGGTTAATGAGGTATACATTCCATACCGGCTCGTTGGGCGACTCCCGTTCCAGCACGACTGCTACCGATATGTCTTCAACTATATTTTCAGGCAAATCTTTTTTCATAAGCAACTACCGGGAGATCAACGTCCGGCCTCGTGTCTGTAGCTATAATCATACGGCTTCCGCCGCACTCCAATCATTTCCTGCCCCTGACTTTTTTCTTTGGCTTCTGCTCTTCGGCCTCCGACCACTTCACCACGTCGGCATATGTGATTTTCTCGATATCGGTCCCTTTTGGAATTTTGACGTTTTGCTTGCCAAACCGGATGAAAGGTCCCCAACGCCCGTTTTCGATCCGTGCCTCAGGATTTTCCTCAAACACGCGGATGACCTTTTCCTTATCTTTCTGGCGCTTATCCTGAATAATCCCGATAGCCAGCTCCTCGGTCACGTCATGCGGGTCGACATCTTTGGGCAGCGAATAGAAGGCATTATTATGGCGAATGTACGGCCCGAACCGCCCGATGGCCACAGTCATCTCTTTTTCTTCAAACGACCCGACTTTCTTGGGCAGCTTAAACAACTCCATCGCCTCTTCAAACGTAATGGTTTCAATCATCTGTCCGGGGCGGAGACTCGCGAAACGCGGCTTTTCCTCGTCATCAGCCGTGCCGATCTGCACCATCGGGCCGAAACGTCCTATCCGTACGCTCACTTTTTTTCCGGTTGCCGGATCTATGCCGAGCTCCCGCTCGCTGTTGGCGCGGTCGGCCGTTTTTATTGTGGTTTCTACTTCGGTGTGGAAAGGTCCGTAAAATGCACGGAGCATGTCGGTCCAGTCTTTGAGCCCCTGTGCAATCTCGTCAAACTCCTTTTCCACCCGGGCCGTAAAATTAAAGTCTACGATACCCTTGAAGTGCTCCACAAGAAAATCATTGACCAATGCACCGATATCTGTCGGAAAAAGCTTAGCCCTCTCGGCCCCGGTGGTTTCGGTTTTCTTCAATGTTTGGATCTCACCCGACTCCAGTTCCAACACCCGGTAGTCCCTTTGCTTGCCCTCTCGGTCTTCCTTGACCACGTAGCCGCGGTTTTGTATCGTGGAGATGGTTGGCGCATATGTGGATGGACGGCCGATACCGAGTTCTTCCAGCTTTTTCACCAGGCTGGCCTCAGTATATCGCGCCGGCGGGCGGCTGAACCGCTCAGTGGCGGTCAGGCTATTCAGGTATACGGTTTGTCCACGTTGTAAGGGTGGCAACAACGCGTTGCCGGCATCGTCGTCCAGATTTGGTTCGTGATCCTCGTCGGTCGATTCGAAGTACACCTTTAAAAAGCCGTCGAACTTCATCACCTCGCCATTGGCGACCAGCGTTTCGTCGCGACTCGAGATGCCCACTTTGGCCGTGGTTTTTTCGAATAATGCCTCACTCATCTGCGAAGCGATGGCGCGCTTCCAGATCAATTCATACAGGCGTCTCTCTGCCGGATCACCTTCGATGGTATGTTGACTAAAATAGGTCGGGCGAATCGCTTCGTGTGCCTCCTGTGCGCCCGACGATTTCGTTTTATACTGCCGACGTTTGTGATATTGCTCGCCATAGGCGGTCAGGATTTCCTGTTCGGCCGCCTGGAGCGCCGTATCGCTCAGGTTGACAGAGTCGGTACGCATATAGGTGATGCGGCCCGATTCATACAGTCGCTGCGCAACCGACATGGTGCGCGCTACGGAAAATCCAAGTTTCCGACTCGCCTCCTGTTGTAATGTAGATGTGGTAAATGGGGCCGCCGGGCTGCGTTTTGATGGTTTTGTTTCGAGGCTGGCTATTGAAAACTCCGCGCCAACACAGTCCTTAAGGAATTTTTCGGCATCGGCGATATCCGAAAACCGTTGAGGAAGCTCTGCCTTAAACAATTCCTTAGGTTTATCCGTGCGGAAAATGGCGACGACTTTAAACGCCGCTTCTGCCTGAAATCGATTAATCTCACGCTCGCGGTCGACGATCAAGCGTACCGCGACGGATTGTACCCGGCCCGCGGAAAGGGACGGCTTTACCTTTTTCCACAATACCGGGGACAACTCAAAACCCACAAGCCGGTCGAGCACCCGTCGCGCCTGCTGTGCGTTGACCAAGTTAAAATCGATTCCCCTTGGGGTTTCAATCGCGCGTAAAATGGCGGGCTTAGTAATCTCGTGGAATACGATGCGGCGGGTGTTGCTATCCTGAAGCCCGAGCGTCTCATACAGGTGCCAGGAAATCGCTTCTCCCTCGCGGTCCTCGTCGGACGCGAGCCATACCGTCTCTGCTTGTTTAGCTAATTTTTTTAACTCACTGACTACTGCCTTTTTATCGGCAGGAACCTCATATTTTTGTTTAAAGTTATTTTCGGTGTCGATGGCGTCGTCGGTCTTTACCAAATCCCGGATATGGCCATAGCTGGACTTCACCAAGAAGTCCTTTCCTAAATAACCTTCTATTGTTTTTGCTTTTGCCGGAGATTCTACTATCAGTAAGTTTTTCGCCATTAATTTTCAGATTTCTGCAAATAAAGGGATTTATTCAGGGAATGACAAAACGTTTTGTCAAATTTAGCGAACACGTTACGGACAGACTTGGGGCGCTAAGCCGCCCTCGGTATTCACCGCAATCACCATAAAAAAGCCAGGTCCAGCAAAAAGAAAACGGCGAAAATCACGGATGCCACACCATTGGTCGTCATAAACGCACGGTTCACCCGACTTAGGTCGGACGGACTGACAATACGGTGCTGATAAATAAGCAGCAACGCATAAAATACCACCCCCGCCACGTAGAACCAGCTTAGCGGCACGTAGAACAGTGGAAGCACCACGAAGACGGCAGACAACACATGGAAAAATTCCGACAACCGAAGCGCCCTGCGCTTGCCCAACCACGCTGGAACGGAGTTAAGGCCATGCTCCCGGTCAAACTCTTCATCCTGCAGGGCATAAATGATATCGAAGCCGCCGACCCAAAACAATACTGCCAGGGCGTAATACACGGGAACAATATGGAATGCACCTGTGATGACCAGGTAAGCGCCCAGCGGGGCTAAGCCCAGTCCCAACCCCAACACCAGGTGACACAGCGGCGTGAACCGTTTGGTATAGCTGTAGCCCAACACCACCGCCAGCGCGACGGGCGACAAGAAAAAACAGACGGTATTGATCAGCCACGTCGCAACAATAAATAACAGGGAGTTGATTACCGTAAACGCCAGCGCCTGCCCCGGCGTGATGCGCCCTGCAGGAATATCGCGCATGGCGGTCCTCGGATTGGCCGCGTCGATATCGCGGTCCAAGTAGCGGTTAAAAGCCATCGCCGCATTGCGGGCAAAAACCATGCACAGCAGCATCAACAACAGCTTCTGCCATCCAAAAGGGTGATCTGTCGTATGGATGGCAAGGAAAAAACCGATCACAGCAAAAGGCAACGCAAAAATGCTGTGGGCAAAAAGTACCAGCGAAAAGTATTTTTTCATTTGTGTCCGTCAACTAATAGCTGCGCATCAAAATTTCCATTGATCTCGTCGATGGCGGAAAGCAGTTCCTCACATCCCGATCCCGTTTCGGCAGACGTCAGAAAATCGGCCGGGGTTTCTTCGAACCATTGCAGCAGCGCCTTTCGAAACTTGGCCATATTGCCCGCAGTTTTCACCTGCGACGATTTATCGGCTTTGGTAAACACCAGCATAAACGGAATACCGTGTTCGCCCAGCCAGCAGCAGAAGTCGAGGTCAATTTTTTGCGGTTCGTGCCGGCTGTCGATCAATACAAATACACATTGCAGGTTTTCCCGGCGCTGCAAGTACCTTCGGATAAAACTGCTCCACACCGCGCGGTTCGATTTGGACGTCTGGGCAAACCCATATCCCGGTAAGTCCACAAGAAACCAGTCACCATTGATCAAAAAATGGTTGATCAGCTGTGTTTTGCCTGGTGTCTGGGACGTCTTGGCAAGGTTCCGCCTGCCGGTAAGGGCGTTGATCAACGACGATTTACCCACGTTCGAGCGGCCGATAAACGCGTACTCCGGAAGGCTGGGTTTGGGCAACTGATCGACCCGGGTATTACTGCAAACAAATTCTGCCGTTTTGATACGCATGCACAAAGGTAAGCGTAATTTAATTAAATTAGTCGCCCAAATGAACATCTCATATCGATTTTCCGTTTTTTCATTATGCCTGTTTGCGGCTACGGTACTGTTGAGCGGATGCTTAACGCGCCGGAATGCCATACCTTCAAACCGGGGTGTTTTATCCGCTCCAAACCGGAAACCGGCCCGGGAAGCCGTCATCCTCACCGATGCGTCTGCCGCACCGAGAAACGTGCGCCCGACACGCGCCGGAATGCTCGAAGGATATGCCGAGGTACTTGGCGTACGACCGGGCAAATTGGAAAACCAGGCACTGTATCGTTACATCGACGAATGGATGGGTACGCCCCACCGTTTGGGCGGCACGAATAAGCGTGGGGTCGACTGTTCTGCATTCGTGAATATGCTGATGCAGGAGGTTTATGGAAAGTCAGTGCCCAGGACATCAGGCGAAATGGCCGAACGCGTAAAGCGGAAATATGAACGGCAGCTGCAAGAAGGCGACCTGATATTTTTCTCTTTTGGGCGGAGAAACATAGACCATGTGGGCGTCTACCTTCACAACAACAAGTTTGTGCATGTGTCGACCAGCCGTGGCGTCATCATCAGCGACCTGCATGATTCATGGTACTACAAATATTTCCGCCGCGCAGGCTCTGTAAGGTGATCTGTTATTAACGGGACAAAGTAAACTGCTTGATAAACTATACTTCAATAGCAAAATAGCGTATATTTGCCACAAAAAGTAACGCAAATCCGTGAAGCACGTCCTGACGATACTGATCATCCCTATGGTGCTGCTGCAAAGCTTCGCATCCCTCTGGATTTCCGTCGGATTTTATGCCCAACGGGACGTTATTGCTAAAACGCAGTGCGAAAACCGCTTCGCTATGAACAATTCCTGCCGGGGACAGTGCGTATTGATGAAAAAACTCAAGGAGCAGGAAGAAAAAGAAAAGCAGCAACCCGACTTTAAGTATAAGGAGGCCCAGCTATTTGCGCAGCCTTTCCGCGTGAAGAGGCTGGAAAAACCGATTTCCGGCATTGACACTTCACTGCATGGCCCTTATCGCGAGTCGCTGCACGCGCACGCTTTTCATCTAAGCATCTTCCATCCACCGGCCGGTTCTTGTTAATTTTCCTCACCCGGGGAGAGAATTTCGGTAGACGTTCTACGCTATCGCTTTAACCTTGCTGTTTATTGATGAAGCCCTTTTCTGGACTTCCTGATTATTGATTTCGTTTACTCAGTGAATTGAAAACACCTGCTGCCATCTTCGTACTGTTCGCCCTGGCCTACCAATGTCTGGGAAGCCTCGGGGTTTTTGTGTGGTATGGGGCAAACCGGGAATATATTGCGACCAACTGGTGCGTGAACCGCGATAAGCCGATGCTCCACTGCAACGGGCAGTGCATACTGGCAAAAAAACTCCGCAGCCTGGACGATTCCGGAGGCAGGGAGCCCCATCATGGGAACACGGGGATGTCCAAACTCGAAATTCCGGCGTTTATTCCACAGTACCAGGTTACCACGCCTACACTTCCTCAGGAAAGCCGCCGTCAACCCGTTGACAGCTACTTTATGCCCTACACCTATTTCTTCTGTGCGGATGTTTTCCGGCCGCCTATCGCCTAACGCTTCCTTCCACAAACCGAAAGCTTGAATAGATACGCGCTTGCGCCCACATTGGCGCAACGGCAAAGGCTTTCGGAATACAACATGCTTCAGCTGTATCCGAGATCAGCATGGCCAGCTTTTTGGCCCCGGGCATAGACCCAGAAACGACATTTTTCCAAACAAATAACGATCAAGAAATGAAAGCGATTAGCCATCTTATACTCTTTTGCACAACCATACTCCTCTGTACATCATGCAGTAAGGAGGGCGGACCGGCTCCGGATCAAAGCCGAACGGGGAATTTACAGCTCAAGTTTGATCATATCGTGGGCGGTAAGAAACTTCAACTCGGCACAGGTGAATATACAAACGGTGATGGAGAGCTATTTACCATAGATATGCTAAAGTATTACATCAGTAATATAGTACTGCACGATGCGGCAGGCGGTGAATACGTCGTACCGCAGGATGAGAGCTATTATCTGGTCGATGCCTCGGCAGTGGAAAGCCAGTTCGTGAACATTGAAGTGCCCGAGGGCGACTACACACAACTCACCTTTATCATCGGTGTCGATAGCCTGCGGAGCACCATGCCTATCGACCATCGGACGGGTGTGCTGGACCCTGCCGGCGACCACCTCAGCGGTGGCATGTACTGGTCGTGGAACAGCGGGTATATTTTCTTCAAGATGGAGGGCAGATCGCCCGCCATAGATCTGACGGGCGACCCCACCGGCCAGCACCGTTACCGCTATCATATCGGCGGCTTCGGCGGTTATGACACCCCGACCGTCAATAACATTAAAACCATTGAAATCGACCTGAGCCGCGCAGGCACGGCAAATGTTCGAAGCGGACTTAGCAGCAACATCCACCTTTTTGTGGATGCATCCAAGGTGTTTAACGGTGCAACCACCGTCAGTCTTGCTGCGCACCCAACGGTTATGTTCGGCGACTACAGCCAGGTGATTGCCAACAACTATCAGACAATGTTCGCACACGACCATACCCATAATTTTGAGACAATTTCCGGCATCCATGAATAGGCAGCAAACCGGTGTAAGACAGGTTGTTGTGCTGTGCCTGGTGCTGGCCTGCGCGATGGCCTGTAATAAGGCCGCAGATGTGGCCCCGGCGTGGTTCGGCGGATTTCGGAAGCCCGCTAACTTTCCAGACCCCGTTTACGACCTCAGCGCAAACCCGGTTACCAAAGAAGGATTTGAGCTGGGACGTAGGCTCTTCCATGATCCGCTGCTGTCCCGCAACAACACGATTTCGTGTGCCAGTTGTCACATTCAGTCGTCGGCATTCACTCATCACGGACACGACGTCAGTCACGGCATCGATGACCGGCTGGGTGTTCGCAATGCGCAGCCGATTATGAACCTCGCGTGGAGCAGGACTTTTTTTTGGGACGGCGGCGTGTTTCACCTCGACATGCTGCCCGTTGCACCCATTGAAAATCCTGTAGAGATGGATGAGACGCTGGCCAACGTGCTGACCAAGCTCCGGCAGCATAAGCAGTATCCTCAGCTGTTCGAAAAGGCTTTTGGCAACAGCGAAATCACAACGGCAAACTTCCTCAAAGCGCTTTCGCAATTTATGCTAATGGCGGTTAGCAGCAATTCGAAGTACGATAAAGTAATGCGGGGCGAGGCCGGCGTAGCTTTCACGGGCGACGAACAGGCAGGCTACGTCCTTTACCAGCAGCATTGTGCCGGCTGCCACGTTGAACCGCTGTTTACGGATCAGTCTTTTCGCGACAACGGATTGGGTCCGAACCCGGTGGACGACCGCGGCCGTTATGAGATTACCCTCGACAATGCCGACCGGTACCGATTTAAGGTTCCCAGCCTCCGCAACCTGCGATATACCGCGCCGTATATGCACGATGGACGGCTGCTCACCTTGGACGCCGTGATCGAACATTACCGCCATGAGGTACGCGAAACATTGAACCTCGACCCGCTGCTGCGGCATGACGGCGGCTTGCGTGGCATTACGCTGTCCGAAACCGATAAAGGCCAACTCCTGGCGTTTTTGGAAACGCTCAATGACGCCGAATTCGTAACCAACCCCATATTCCGGAACGAAAATTAAATATGCATCATGAAACATACCATAATCATTTTACTCTTCACACTCGCATCTGTAGACGTTGCGCGGGCATGCGACATCTGCGGATGTGGCGTGGGAACGTATTACCTGGGTATATTGCCCGACTTCAACAAGCGCTTTGCCGGCGTCCGCTACCAATACCGGCCACTCACGACGCATTTGGGGCCCGACGGCAATCGGACTCCGCTCACCGCCAATGAAGATTATCAAAGTCTCGAACTCTGGGGCGCATGGAACTTTGGCAGTCGATGGCGGGCCATGGCCATCGTCCCGTATAATTTCAACCGGCGGCGGGTGCCCGGCAGTGGCGAGACCGGCAAAAAGAACGGACTCGGAGACGTGGCTTTGATGGGCTACTATAAGGTCTTTGAGCAGGTTACGTCCACACCGGCCAACAAACTACTGATTCATTCCCTGTGGGCTGGAGTCGGGATCAAAACGCCCACTGGCCAATACGACAACAGCGAACGGACGAATGTCTCACAGGACGCGCCGAACAATTTCCAGCTGGGTACGGCAAGCACGGACCTGATGCTCAACCTGGCATACGACATTCGGCTGATGGACGTCGGGCTGAACCTGAATACAAGCTACAAGGTAAACACCGAAAACCGCCATGGCTACCGGTATGGCAACAAGCTGACTGCCAACGCCCTTGTATACTATAAATTCAACATCCAAAACAAGGTACGGATCGCGCCGAACGCCGGGCTGATGTATGAGACACAGCGGAAAGATGAAACACAGGGCCGCTATCCGGTAGCCCAATCGGGAGGGTACGCCACGACAGCCATCGCAGGCGTGGAGGTAAACGCCGGCCGGTTCTCCGTGGGTGGCAACCACCAAATCCTCATAGACCAGCAACTGGCCGACGGCCGGGCCAAAGCCGGCAACCGCTGGATGGCACACCTCTCGGTAGCGTTCTAGAGGATATGCGGAATTAGGAAGCGGGTCGGCAACGTAATGATTTCGAGAGAAATACCATCCTGATATCCAGTTTTATCGTCTTTCCATCGTCTTTCTATCGTCTTTTGGTCGTCTTTTACACGATCAAAAGGCGATAGAAACGCGATTATATAACGCTCAGCTATCGGTGTCGGTAAATAATTGGATAACCGGTATATTATTGCTGTATTGCTCTGGTCATCGACCACCCCCCCGGTTAACCAAAAAAATGACATAGTGCAAACGCGTCGTTGTTGCAATAGTTGGGGAATATGCTGACCTTTGTATTGATTCGTCGATAAAAGTTTAGAAAAGCAATGGTTACGGTAACAGAAAAAGCAAAGGAGCGCATCCTGGATATTATGCGCGACGAAAATTACGACAGCTCGTACTTCATCCGGGTGGCAGTCGAGAGCGGCGGCTGCTCTGGCCTAAGCTATAAGCTCGATTTTGACAACGAACAGAAGAAAGGTGATCAGTTGTTTGAGGACAAGGGGATTAAAATCTGTCTCGACATCAAATCGTACCTGTACTTAGCGGGAACGGAGCTGGATTACTCCGCCGGCCTTACCGGCAAGGGGTTCGAATTTCATAACCCGAACGCATCCCGTACGTGCGCTTGTGGGGAAAGCTTTTCGGTATAAACCGGGCGACCGGTGAAGGATTCGTCATAGCCGGGTCAATACATCGCCTCACTCTTCGATGTTATTTTAATGCAAACAGGTTGTCCACGCCGAGCAGCCTCCTGCACGTATATCCTTCGGCGTAGCGGACTCCAATATATTTCCCATATTCCCTGGCTCGTCCCTCGATATAATCCATAAAGTCCGGACGTGAAATGTACGTTTCCGGTTCGTCTGCATTGTAAGACGGGCTATAAAACTGTGATTTGTAGGCCTGTATTGCTCTGACTTTGTCCTCCCAGTAATCCGTGACATCCACCGCAATATCCGGTTGAATATACCGATCCTGTATCAGCTGCAGCAGCAGGCGCGGGCGATGCGGCGTCTGAAGCGCTCCATCGTCCTTCGTTTCAATCCTGCGCAGTCCAGCTAAAAAAGTAGCATCGTTGACTAGATCCCCCGCACGGCCGTGGTCAGGATGCCGGTCATGCAGCGCGTTGGTGATCACGATCTCCGGTCGGAATTTGCGGATCGCACGTACAACGTGCAGCTGGTGTGTCTCGTCGTTGCTAAAGAAGCCGTCGCGCATGCCCAGATTTTCACGGACAGCGAGTCCCAGGATCCCCGCGGCGGCGGTTGCTTCAGCGGCCCGGATTTCGGGCGTACCGCGTGTGCCCAGTTCTCCCCGGGTTAAATCGACTACGCCTACCCGGTGGCCCAGGGCAACGTGTTTCAGGATCGTGCCACCGCAGCCCAGTTCGGCGTCGTCGGGATGCACGGTGATAACCAGAATATCTAATTTATGGGAAGTGTCGCTCATGTCGTTGTACCTTTTGCGTTGGTTGTGCGCAAAGATACAACACCTGAATTAAAAATACCCGGTCCCTCTCTGTTCAACACTGCGGATGATGTTTTCGATTTCGAATTCTTTCTCCTTGTCGTATTCGGCTTTGAGGTTGTGCCCGAATACGCGCGCAATAGACTGGTAGAAGAACGCAGAGAGCCCGCCGCGCAATTCACGGACGACCTCATAACTAGAGCTACCGGTTTGGCGGTCAATTAGTTTGATCAGGATCTCTCCCTGAGACACCGTCATTTTTTTCACTTCCCGGTTGAACATGTCCTTAATTTCCTTTTCGCATTCTTTGACCAGGCGCTTCCGTTCGCGCCGGCCGCTCGTGAGGGCAAGATCTCGGTAGAGGGTCTCATACCGCCGCTGTGCGTATTTGGCATAAGGTAACACTTTAATGACATTATAGCGGAGCCGCATGTACCGCGCCTTGTCTTCGGGACTTCTGAAAACGCGTTTTCGCGTTACCTGTACTTCGGGGATAACCATCCAGGGCATCGGCTCACCGTCGACAACCGTGGAGAGCATAGGAGGCTGCACCGACGGTTGCCGAACCGCCGCACCCGGCGCACCGGTATCCTGAGCCATTAGGGCCGACGCGTAGCAAAGCAATCCGCAGCAAAAAAGAAATAGTACCGATACTTTCATTCAACCCTGGTTAAATCCCGACAATTTTCGTATTTTTATCTGATTAAACGGACAGTGTTTATTTCAGTCCAACATACAAACCCTACGGTTATACAAATATAGGAATTGTACATTACAAAAAGGCAAGGCGATCTGTATGAAAGAATTGGTGATTGATTTAGAGTCAGAGAGTAAGGAAATCCGCAAGCGCTACCGCGCGCTGCTGCGAGCCTGCAAGCCCACGCTGCAGCGGGGCGACAAACAGATGATTCGCCGCGCCTTTGATATGGCTTTGGAAAGCCACAAGGATATGCGCCGGAAATCTGGCGAACCTTACATTTACCACCCGATAGCCGTTGCGCAGATTGCCGCCGAAGAAATTGGGCTTGGCACAACATCTATAGTCTGTGCCCTGCTCCACGACGTGGTTGAAGATACGGACATTTCACTGGAAGACATCGAACGTGAATTCGGCAAGAAGGTCGCACGCATCATCGACGGGCTGACCAAGATATCGGGAATTTTTGACCCCAACAGCTCCATGCAGGCCGAAAATTTCCGCAAGATGTTGCTTACCTTAGCCGACGACGTGCGGGTTATTCTCATTAAACTCGCCGACCGGCTGCACAATATGCGGACAATGGATTTCATGCCTCGGGACAAACAGCTGAAGATTGCGTCCGAAACCTCCTACCTGTATGCGCCGCTGGCGCATCGCCTCGGTCTCTACGCGATCAAGTCGGAGCTGGAAGACCTATCCATGAAATATACGGATCCGGATACGTACAAGTTTATCGCCCGAAAGCTTAACGAGAAAAAGGCAGAGCGGGAACGCTTTGTGCACAATTTCATAGAACCAATCAAGGAAATTCTCCACGAACAGGACATTAAGGCGCAGGTATTCGGCCGTCCGAAGTCCATTTATTCCATATGGAATAAGATGCGCAAAAAGTCTATCCCATTTGAAGAGGTATATGACCTATTTGCCATCCGGGTGATCATCGACACCGACCAGGAAAATGAAAAGGCTGAATGCTGGAAAGCCTATTCCATTGTGACCGACCTCTACCGTCCGAATCCGGACCGGCTACGCGATTGGATTTCCTCGCCGAAAGCCAATGGCTATGAGTCCCTGCATACCACGGTAATGGGTCCGAAAGGCCAATGGGTGGAAGTCCAGATCCGCACCGTTCGGATGAACGAGATTGCCGAGAAAGGGTTTGCCGCGCACTGGAAGTATAAGGAGTCCAACTCGGACAGCGGGCTGGATCAGTGGATTCACAAAGTCCGGGAGATACTGAGCAACCCTGAACCAAACGCGCTGGACTTCCTGGACGACTTCAAAATGAACCTGTTCTCCGACGAGATCTTCATCTTTACACCGAAAGGGGCACTCATCCAGCTGCCTTACAACGCGACGGCGCTCGACTTCGCGTTTGAAATCCACTCCGACCTCGGAGCCAGCTGTATCGGTGCAAAGGTAAATCACAAACTGGTGCCCTTAAGCCACCGGCTGCAAAACGGTGATCAGGTAGAAATCATTACATCCAGCAAGCAGACCCCGAAAGAAGACTGGCTTAATTTTGTGGTCACCGCCAAGGCAAAATCCAAGATCAAATCGGCCCTGAAAGAAGAGAAAAGGCGCGTCGCGGAAGATGGCAAGGAAATCCTCGAGCGTAAGCTGAAATCGCTTAAGATCACCTATAACACGGAAAATATCAATAAGCTGACGATGTTTTTCAAGTACCCTTCCTCGCAGGATCTTTTTTACAATGTAGCTAAAGGCGAGATTGACATCAAGAACCTCAAGGAGTTTGCGCTGAGCGAGAAGAGTACCGACCACCAATCCGGACAACAGTTCAGCTCACACATAGGCGGATTGGTCGACAAAATCAACAAAAAAGATTACGAGACACTATTGATCGGCGACGATCTGCAGAAAATCGATTACACGCTTTCGCCCTGCTGCAACCCGATACCGGGTGACGACGTATTCGGCTTTATTACGGTCAATGACGGAATCAAGATACACCGGACCAACTGTCCGAACGCCGCGAAGCTCATGGCCAACTACGGGTACCGGATCGTCAAAGCCAAATGGACGTCCCAGAAGGAGCTGGCTTTTTTAACCGGTCTGCACATCGTAGGCATCGACGACGTGGGATTGGTCAATAAAATCACGAAGGTGATCTCCCATGACTTCAAGGTGAACATCCGTTCGATAACCATTTCCAGCAACGAAGGCATCTTCGAGGGATCAATTATGATTTTTGTAAACGATACGGCACACCTCGACAATCTTATCAAGCACCTCAAACAGATTAAAGGGATAACCGGTATTACCCGTTTTGACGACTCAGCCAATTAAATAGTTGCCACTTTGCGGCCCCTGGTTGAATAGCAAGTCAACCACGCTCAGGTTGGCGATGAAGCCATGCTTATTCTCAAATACCTGATAGTAAGGCTTGGCTGCGCGGACGGGCGCCGGCTTTTTTGGATGGATGGACTGGCGGAAGTCAAGCGCTTCGGCGTAGTCTTCGCGGTATTCGTCGGTAAGTCCAATTTCCCGCTTTATCTTTAATAACCTGAGTAACAGTGCAAGCTGCTCCAGGTTGTAGTCCAGCAAAAATTCGTAGCGGCGATTATAAAACCCTGCAAAGTCGTCTTCGTAATATTCGAAATAGGCAGAGCTCCGGTATGCGGTTTGCAGGCTCATCCAATGGAGCCGCTGCCAGTCCGACTCATAGCTGATTTTTACATCTTTCATCCGGGTATGCCCATTACTCCCCTTTTGCACCGGAACGATCAGGTCCAGCCGGCCATTTGCCGAATAGATCGAAGCCCGGTTGCGATATGTCTGCTTGGGGTAATGTTCCTGCTGCTCGACCAAAACAGGTGCTTGCGTTTTGTGAACTACACTGAAATAGGCAACGGGCGGCAGGTACAGTGCCGGCAAGATGAGGTTATTATCCATGAGACCAAAAAATCCGTGTCAACGACAACTTTATCGAAGTTTGTGCTGCAAAAATAACTTAAATTAAGGATATTTGCAGCCAACGCACGATCAATAGCCGCAATGCGAAAGTCTTCCTTACTTGCTTTCTTTATTGACCTTACCGCAAGGCTGCCCTTTTGGGTATTGTACCGTGTGTCGGACGTGCTGTTTGTGCTGTTATATTATGTGGTGCGTTACCGAAAAGCCGTGGTCTTCGAAAACCTTCGCAATGCATTCCCCGAAAAATCCGAGCGCGACCGGCGTGCCATTGCCCGTAAATTTTTCCGGTTTTTTCCCGACTTAATCGTTGAGGCTATTAAGATGCGGCGCATCTCGGCGCGTGAGGTCGAGAAGCGGATCGTCATCCACGGCAGAGAAGAACTGCACCGGCATTTCTCATCGGGACGCGCCATTGTCGGCGTTACTGCTCATTATGCCAACTGGGAGCTGGGCATTCACCGCCTTAGTCTGCTGACCGAAAACCCAGTATTAATTATTTATAAACCACTGAAAAACAAATCATTTAATCAGGTTTATAACGCTATACGGAGTCGGTTTGGCGCAATCATGGTCCCGATGAAGCAGACGTTGCGGCAAATCGCGTCGTTTCGGGAAAAACCGCATATTAGCATCTTCGTGGCTGACCAGACACCACGCTACCGTGATTCGGATTATTTTATCCGCTTTCTTAACCAGGAAACACTGGTTTACACCGGTGCCGAGCGGATTGCGAAGATGACCGATTCGCCCGTGGTGTTTTGTCATATCGACCGGATACGCCGCGGATACTACCAATGCACTTTCAGCACGCTGGTAGAGAATCCGGCGGAAATTGGATCCCACGGGATTACCGATATACACAACCGTTATACGGAGGAGATTATCCGCCAAAAGCCAGAACTTTGGCTCTGGTCCCATCGGCGGTGGAAAAGAAAACCGCGCAGATGAAGCAATACCCCAAAGTAGCCGTAGTGATCCTGAACTGGAACGGCAGGTTTTTTCTTGAGAAATTCCTGCCCTACGTGTATAATAGCACGTACCCGAATATCGAATTTGTGGTGGGCGACAACGCTTCCACAGACGACTCGGTGGCATTCGTAGCGACGCACTATCCGGCGATCCGGCTGATTTGCAACACGGAAAACCTTGGATTTGCCGGCGGCTATAATGAGGTGCTGAAACAGGTTGATGCCGACTACTACGTGCTGCTTAATTCGGATGTGGAGGTTACGCCCAACTGGATACAACCGGTCGTTGAATGGCTCGAGAGCCGACCGGACATGGCCGCGGCGCAACCGAAAATACACGCATTCCACCAACGCGATCACTTTGAGTATGCCGGCGCCGCGGGTGGCTTTCTGGATTCTTACGGTTTTCCTTTCTGCCGCGGGCGTATCCTGCACGAAACAGAGCAGGATACCGGCCAGTACGACGATCCCCGGGAGGTATTCTGGGCAAGCGGCGCGGCGCTGTTTATCAAGCGCTCCTGCTGGGAGGCAGAAGGGGGCTTCGACGCCGATTTCTTCGCTCATATGGAGGAGGTGGACCTGGCCTGGCGACTACGGCGGGCGGGATACCGTATCGGCTACTGTCCGCATTCGGTCGTGTACCATGTAGGGGGTGGCACGTTGAACACCAGCAATCCGAAGAAGACCTACCTGAATTTCCGCAACAGCCTCTATGTATTGCAGAAGAATTTGCCGGTATCCCGGGCCATTTGGGTCTTGTTTGCCCGCATGTGGATCGATTTGGTTGCCTTGATTCATTTCGTACTGTTGGGGAAGCTGCGCGACGCCTGGGCGATCAGCCGCGCACACCAGCACTTTTTTTTGAACTTTATGAAAACCGCCAGGAAGCGACGAGCGTACCCTTCGGCGTTTCGGCAATCCGGCCTTTATCGCGGCAGCATCGTCTGGGCTTTTTATGTTCGCGGTAAGAAGGAATTTCGGAAACTAAACCCCAAAAGGTTTCTATAAATTCGGCATTACATACAACTTTTTGGCTATCTTCGCTGTTATCTCGTATATAAACCAAAAATGACAACTTATGAAAAGCATCTTCATGTTTGTGGTCCTGTCTGCTGCCGTACTGGGCCAGCATACTGTCTGGGCACAGACCGACCAGCTGGCGGGGGCCTGGCACAATAAGCGGGGAGACATTGAGCAGGTAGTTGTATTTGTAGACGGTTACTTCTCGCATAGCACCTTTGATGTTGCGAACAAGGTCTTTCTGGCGACACGCGGCGGCACATACACGACGCGCGGTGGAAAGTTGGCCGTCACCTGGCAATACGACACGGAAAAGGCTGCAGCAAATGTGCCGGCTGAATCGTGGGTGGGCAAGCCGGACACGTATGACATAAACGTCGGCAACACGCTACACGTCAGTTTTTCGGGTGGCGACGTGGAATTCCGGCGACTGGACAGCAACGAATCGCCGCTGGCCGGCGTTTGGCGTATTACCGGACGGAAGCAGGACGAAGGGATGAGCACAATGCCACTGCGGGACCGCCGGACGCTTAAAATTCTCTCGGGCACTCGCTTTCAGTGGGTGGCAATAAACGTGAAAACCGGTGAGTTGTCCGGGACAGGCGGCGGCACCTACACGTTTCGGAACGGCCAATACACCGAAAATATCGACTTTTTTTCGAGAAACAGCGAACGTGTTGGCGCATCCCTGAAATTTGAGGGCAAGGTTGAAAACGGCCAATGGCACCATTCCGGACTAAGCTCGGCCGGCGAACCCATTTACGAAATCTGGAGCCGGATGGAGTGAAACGGTTTGATGGGCTATTCGTGGTAATGAACAGTTGATTTCGGCCACCTCTACGCCGCGGCGAAATAAAATTTGTATTTTCGCTGTCATGTCACCAGAAGAAGCAGCGGCGCGTATTGCCGCGTTGACCGCAGAACTTAACGAATACAATTACCAATATTACGTATTGGCCAACCCCGTCGTATCGGATTACGACTTTGACGTCAAACTCAGGGAGCTGGAACAGCTGGAGGGTGAATTTCCGCAATTCAGGGATCCCGATTCGCCCACACAGAAAGTTGGCGGCGACATTACCGAACGCTTCAACACGGTGCAACACCGATGGCCCATGCTTTCGCTGAGCAATACTTACAGTGAACAGGAGCTGCGGGATTTTGACCAGCGGGTACGCCGCGCAATCGGCGATGACTTTGAATACGTATGCGAGTTGAAATTTGACGGCCTGTCAATCAGCATCACATACGAAAACGGCCTATTGAAGCAGGCTGTCACCCGCGGGGATGGCATGAAGGGCGATGAAGTGACGGCCAACGTCCGGACAATAAACGCTATCCCAAATCGACTGAAAAACAACGGCTATCCGGATTTATTTGAAATCCGGGGTGAAATATTCATGCATCGCCCCGCCTTCCAACGGCTCAACGATGAGCGCCTGGAGCAAGGCAAGATGACCTATGCTAATCCCCGGAATTTCGCCGCGGGCACGATCAAGCTCCAGGATTCGGCCGAGGTGGCGCGCCGTCCACTCGATTGCTTCCTGTATTTTCTGTATAGCGACAACCGCAGCCGTCTTTTCCGAAATCATTGGGATAGCCTCCAAGCCATCAAACAATGGGGATTCCCGGTCAGCGAACATACTGCCCTATGTGGTACGCTCGATGAGGTACTGGCCTTTATCGCTAAGTGGGAGAAGAATCGGTTCGATCTGTCATATGACATCGATGGCATTGTCATCAAGATCAACGACTACGGTCAGCAGGAGGAACTTGGCTTTACCGCCAAATCACCACGGTGGGCGATTGCGTATAAGTACAAGGCCGAACAGGCAGAAACCATATTGCAGTCGGTTAGCTACCAGGTGGGAAGAACCGGAGCCATTACGCCCGTGGCCAACCTTAAGCCGGTATTATTAGCGGGGACAACGGTAAAACGTGCCAGCCTGCATAATGCCAACGAGATCCGGCGTCTCGACCTGCACGAAGGGGATGCCGTATATGTGGAAAAAGGCGGCGAGATCATTCCCAAAGTAATGGGAGTTAACCTCGCCAAGCGGATGCCGCAGGCGTTGCCGATCGCCTACCCGCTCCATTGTCCTGAATGTGGCTCGGAGCTGGTAAGGAAGGAAGGCGAGGCGGTGCACTATTGTCCCAATGAAGAAGAGTGTCCACCGCAGGTCACCGGTCGCATCCAGCATTTTATTAGCCGCAAAGCCATGGACATTGAGGGCCTTGGCAATGAGACCGTCGAAACGTTTTATAAGCAGGGCCTGGTGCGCAACATCGCCGACATCTATACACTTAAGGATAAACAGCCGATGCTGCTTCTTCTCGACCGGTTTGGACAGAAGTCGATCGAAAACCTCATCAACGGCGTGGAGAGATCCAAAGAAAAGCCATTCGAGAAAGTCCTCTTTGCCCTGGGTATCCGCTACGTGGGCGAAACGGTGGCTAAAAAGCTCGCGCAACACTTTGGTAACATCGACGCGCTGGCGGCAGCCTCGGAAGAGGAAATCGCTTCGGTATACGAGGTTGGCGACCGGATTGCACAAAGCGTGGTTGAATATTTTACCAAAGAGACGCACCGTGAGCAAATCCGTCTATTGAAGCAACATGGTCTACAGCTGGCGGCCGCAGAGACGACAACCGAGCGACTGAGCGACCGGCTGGCAGGCAAGACTTTTGTGATCTCGGGTGTTTTCGAACGCTTCAGCCGGGAAGAGTTGACGGCATTGATCGAAAACCACGGCGGCAAGATGCTGAGCAGCATCTCGGCAAAGCTCAATTACCTGGTAGCCGGAGACAAAATGGGGCCTTCGAAACTGGCCAAGGCAGAAAAACTGAATATTCCCATTATTTCCGAACAAGATTTACTGGATTTGATCGGTCAAAACATTTAATAAATCATTTATTTGACTAATTTTGCCGGCCCCGCACGTTCTTCCAGCCAAGTTGATGGATGGGCGGTTTTCAGGGGTTGTCATTTATTGAAAAAGCAAATTATAGGCTAAAGAAACAAACATGGACGAGCTTCGTGGCGCAGGAGTGGCATTGGTCACCCCTTTTAATTCGGACGGTACAATCGACTTTATTGGGTTGGAACGCCTTATCGAACACCAGATCAAGGGTGGGATGGGCTACCTCGTATCCCTGGGGACAACCGGTGAAAGCGCAACCCTTAGTGAGCAGGAGCGAAAGGCGGTGTTTGCGTTCACCGCAGAGCGGGTGGCCGGACGCGTCCCATTAGTAGCCGGCATCGGTGGAAATAGCACCGCGGAGCTCGTCGATCAGTTGAAGGCTTTTGACGCCGCAGGCTACACCGCTGTCCTGTCGGTCAGCCCCTATTATAACAAACCCGTACAGGAAGGTATATACCGGCATTACGAAGCATTGTCAGCTGCTTCTCCCCTGCCCTTGATTATCTATAATATCCCCGGTAGAACAGGAAGCAACATTACGCCGGAAACGACCATCCGTTTGGCCCGGGATTTTGACAACATCGTGGCAACCAAAGATGCGTCGGGCAGTTTCGACCAATTCAGCCGCATTATGCGTGATAAACCGGAAAATTTTCTGTTGATTTCCGGCGACGACCCCGTGACATTACCGATGATGGCACTCGGGGCGGCGGGTATCATCTCGGTCGTGGGCAATGCCTTTCCGGCGGACGTAGCCAGATTGACACGTTTATGCAGCGAAGGCAACTATGCCGAAGCGCGCAGCATACATAACAAGCTCCTCCGCATCACCGAGCTGTGCTTTGTGGAAGGCAATCCGGCTGGCATCAAGAACATTCTAAAGCAGCTGGGTATCTGCGGTGAAACCGTAAGGCTGCCGCTTGTAGGGGTCAGCAGGGCGACGGAGCAGGCGATTGCCGATGAGCTCCATTGGATGCAATAAACACCCCCTTGTACTAGCCCTTCCCTGGAATTTCGCGGATATAAATATCCCGGTATGATACCTTAGTACCATGGGCCTGCAATTCGATCTGTTCTACCGGAAAGATTGGTTGACTGCGGTCCCAGAAGTTTTCGAGCACAACATCGTCCGTAACGAGTACCCCATTGAGGTATACCGTCACCCGATCGCCCACCATTGTAATGTGAAACGTATTCCATTCACCCAGCGGATTGTCGGCTACGGTCAGCGGCTTGCTCTCGTGTGTCTGGTTGTTGTATAATCCTCCGGAACCTACCTGTGCCCCAACATTGACCCGCGAAGTGTCCCATATCTGCACCTGTGGTGTGCCACGCAGGTATACCCCTGCGTCGCCATCCTTACCTTCCTTGGCAAGCTTCCAGTCGACAAACAACTCGACATCGCCGTATTTCTTCTCCGTAACGATATTGTTGCCGTGTCCGGTAAAGTGCAGCACACCATCCTCGACATACCAACCCTCGCGCATCTCCTCATCGGCTTTCTGCTGTGCGGCGGCAAGGGCCTCCGGGTCCATTGCACTTCGTTTAATCGGATCGGCCACCAATCCCTTCCATCCGGACAGGTGATCATCCTGGAGTAACGACACAAAACCCGGTCCCTCTGGCAACTCAGCGAGGTGCTTGCGTATCGCTGCCCGGAGGTAGCTGACTTCACTGCCGGAGAGGATTCCAGTCACTTTGTTCAGTAAACGCGTGACGTCCACGCCGTAAAACTGCTTATTATCAAGGGCGATGTTCATTACGGTGTTGGCGGCAGTTGATTTGAGCTCGTCGTCGTCGAGAAAACGGCCGGCAAACAACATGGCGTTGTACGTTTTATTCGCTTCGAGCGCGCGCAGTATCAGCGTCTTCTGCGCCGCAGTCTGTGCTACTTCAAAGGCATCGCGAAGCATTAGGACCTTTTGCTCGGCCGGAACTTCCGCCATGCCGATCAAGCGGACGAGTCCTTCTATGACCGCATCCAATTGCGCACTATCCGTTAGGCTTCGGGAAAGCGTGATAAGCCTGGGCAGCGCATCGACATCGATCCATTCAGCCACTGCCGTCACGGCGGCACTCCGCAGCTCGACATCTTCACTATCGGTATAGCCCCATACCGCGTCTAACGCATTTTTGCCGCCTGTTCCCGACAATACCGGAAAAAACGCCACTTTATAATTTCCGTCCGCCGCGTCAAACGCAGCCAGCACCCGTGCGTTCTGGTCTGCCTTTTCGCTACTACGGTTTACGGCCGACACGATAGCCTGCTGCACAAATGTCCGCTGTTGGTCATCTGCGGATTCCAGCAACCCAAGCAACGTGTTGAGGTCTTCCGGCCGGGCCATGTGGGGCAGCGCTTGGTATGCCGCGGCTTCGACATCCGCCGAGGCCGATCGATTGACCCGGTCTATAACGATCGGCATGCCTGCACCGGCACCTCGCCGCGCGAGTACTTCCAGCAGTAGCACTTCGACTTCCGGTTGACGGCCCTCCCCGAGCTCAGCTACTACCAAGTCGGCCAGCCGCTCATCGTGCGAAGTAAGCAGCACACCCAATACGGCTTGCCTTACCGGTCCGTTCACCGTTGGCAACAGCTCCAACAACTCAGGGACGGCCGTCTCCTCACTGAGGCGGCCCAGTGCCGTGATTGCGGCAATCTGTACTTCGGGCGAGCGACTATGCAGCGCTTCGCTAATCTGCGGCAATATAGATGGATAACCACTGTTGGCCATAAAACGCAGGATGTCTACCTGAACTGCTTCGCTCTCGTTGGAAAGCCGTTTCACCAGGCTTGCTGCCGTCTTTTCGTCCAGATGCGGAGCCAACAGCGCCAGCGCCTGATTGCGGTACCTCCGACGCTCATCTTTTGCGGCTTTCGCAAGGTTACGCAGTTCCCTGTCCTCATCGATGGCGGTGAGCAGCGTCAATGCAGCGCCCTGGGAATGGACCTGTCCCGCTCTTCTCGCCCCTTTGAACACATCTGATGCAATCCTAGCCGCTAGGGCGGTATTTCCTTTTTCCAGCAACCCCTGTGCATAATTGAGGTAAGCGCTCGTGGCCTGCGTGGGTTCGTAAGCATACGCTGCCGACGCTGCGGCGTCAGCCAAAACGGTGCGTGACACTTCCCCCCCAATCCTCGACAAGGCAAAAAAGACTGTCCTTCGCATGGCCGGGTCGTCAGCGCCGGCCCGGGCAAGGATCTGGTTTTCGGCTGGCGCATAGGCCATAAAGCCAAGGGCATTGACAAGGTGTGTCGCCGTTGCATCCGTCGCGCGTTCGAGGGCTGCCAATAAGGCCTCTCCGGCCTGTTCTGTGCCAATACGCGCTAGCGCACGGGCCGCCTTTTCCGCTAGGTATTCGTCTTTCAAGTACGTGCTTAATGCCGGTACCGCCGTATTGTCGCCCGCATTTTGCAGCAGCTGGATGAGGTAGCTTTTATTGTCTTTGTCAGTAATCTTATCCAAAGCGAGGAGCACGCCGTTTACAAAATCGGCACGCTTCGAGGTGTTTCCCGGTTGCATTACATGATAGCTGTAGCTGTTTGTTGCATACTCGAGTTTGGCGTTGTCACCCTTCCCGGGAGGCTGCAGCTGAAGGAGCAGCTTTGCAATATCCGAAGACGAAAGTGCTTCCATTTCTTTCATGGCATGCCTAAAATCCGATGCGGTCTCCGCGGGCATGGGGGCGACCACATCGGGGCTACCGATTCGTTGCGTACTCGAGCGTTCCTGTGCATACGTAGTCGCTTGAAGCACAAGAAACGTCAGTGTCATATATATAGGCTTTTTCATCGTATGGCTAATCAAGGTTCAATGTTTTGTGATTATATAGACCAAGGGCCGCGCATGGGTTGGCTAACCAGCCGATTGGCGGCATCGTCGTCAATGAATTCCTGTTTCTCCGAATCGAATTTAAGCGACCGGCCAAGCCGGAGGGCGGTCAGCCCCATGTTGACAATGGTACATGAGCGATGTCCATTCTGTTCGTTTAGTGCAAACTTCTGGCGCGTCTTTACCGCTTCAATAAAGTCCGTCACCTGTGGCGCCGGATCGGGGAAGGCAGCCAGCTTACGTTCCAAATCCGGTATATCCGAGTTGAAGCCAGGATACAGCTTTCCCTGAGGCCCCTCAATGTACGGCACGCCAACGTCGCGGGCTTCGCCGTCGAGCACGATTTTGCATCCATCGGCATAGGTAAACTCGATGCGTCGCCAAGTACCCACGGCATCGCTGTGCTGCTGTGGAGCGTCCACCTCAACCGACACCGGACTCTCGTTGTCCTTGCCCAGAAAATATTGCACGGGATCGATATAATGCTGCCCCATGTCGCCAAGTCCGCCCCCGTCGTAATCCCAATATCCCCGGAACGTTGTATGCACCCGGTGCGTGCTATACGGTTTATAGGGCGCTGGGCCCAGCCACATGTTGTAGTCCAGTTCCTGTGGTACCGGATCAACAGGTAGATTCTCCTGCCCCACCCAGTAAAATTTCCAATCGAAGCCCGTATGCCTACTGATAGTAACCTTTAGCGGCCACCCCAACATACCGGAATCAACCAGCTTTTTTATCTTCTTAACAGGAACGTTCATTCCATAAAAGATGTCGTCAAATCGGAACCAGGTGTTCAGTCGGAAGATGTTTCCATGCTGCCGAATCGCCTCAACGAGCCGTTTTCCCTCGCCGATGGTGCGTGTCATGGGTTTCTCGCACCAGATGTCCTTGCCGCGCCGCGCCGCCTCTGCGGCGATGATGCCATGCCAATGCGGCGGCGTAGCGATATGTACGATATCGACCTCTGGCAACTGGATGAGTTCGCGGTAATCGGTAAATTGCTTGACCGGATAACCGATCTGCTCAGCGGCTATCGCTAAATGCCGGGTGTCTACGTCGCATATCGCAACGGTGCGTGCCCCCGCATAGCGGAGATGCCCCCGGCCCATTGCCCCCACACCAACAACCGCTTTGGTCAATTGATCGCTGGGAGCGATGAAACCGCTGCCACCCAAAACAGATCGGGGCACAATAGTAAACGCCGCGCCGCCGATCAATGACTTTTTGATGAATGTCCTGCGGGATGTGTGGTTTTCCTTCATGAGAACGTATTTAGGAATTACAAAGTGATTGGTTACGATGTCTAAAATAGCAGTTCTCTGCGACAATGCCAACGGAAAAAATTAAACAATCGATTGCCTAAGACAAAGAGGCTAAACCGTTTCACTATTTTTCATCACTTCAAAGGGCCTGTGGAGCCGATGTGGAGGGGACTCCGGAGCTCCGGGGTTAGTACCCGCTACTGTGTCTGTAAAAACACCCGCCACGCAGCACGATCCATATCGAATGTGAGCTGGTTTTCGTCGAGTTCGGAAAGGCTCACCCAACGAAATACCTGATTTGGCTCCAAATCGCTTGCAAAGTCGAATGGCGTATCGACGGTCCGGCAGGTCAGCGCCGCCTTGTTCCTGACGAGGTAGTAGACGCCAATCACCTGCGTGTCATTAAAAGCTGATTTAAAAAAACGGTCGGTAGTATGAACGTGGCGTATGATTTCAATCGGCAACCGGCACTCCTCCATAAATTCGCGCTGCAGCCCGTCGAGTAAACCCTCCCCGTATTCCAGTCCGCCACCGGGAAACTTCGTAAACTCCATGCCGTATTCGCGCTCATCACTGATAAGCACCTGCTGCGCTTCATTGACGAGTATACCATACACCCTGATGTTGAATCCCTTCATTTTTAAAAAATCGTTGCAAAGGTAAGGTTTCGCTATCAATTGAATCATTTTTTAACATAAATTTGGGGACGGAAACCGATTGCAAACGTATTTTATCTACCTTTGTACCGATTATGCAAGAGCAAAACCCACAGATACCGGAAGGATCACGCAAAGAAGTGATGGCTTATCTTGAGCCTTTTATGCTCAACGAGATGAGTGAATACCTGAAGCCCGTGGAAGAGATGTGGCAACCGGCTGATTTCCTGCCGGACGCCTCTCGAGACACTTTTTTTCAGGAGGTAAAGGAACTGCAGGAAAGCGCCAAAGAACTATCATACGACCTGGTGGCCGTATTGATTGGCGATACGATCACGGAAGAGGCACTGCCGACTTATGAGTCGTGGCTCACCATGGTAAAAGACGTGGAAAAAAATGAGCAGGGCGGCTGGATGAAATGGGTACGTGCATGGACGGCGGAGGAAAACCGACATGGCGACCTCCTGAACAAGTACCTGTATCTTTCAGGGAGGGTGGACATGCGCCAAATGGAGATATCGACGCAATACTTGCTAAAAGAGGGATTCGACATCGGTACAGGCAATGACCCGTACCGAAATTTTATCTATACCTCATTTCAGGAGTTAGCGACAAACGTATCTCACCGTCGGGTTGCGGGATTCGCCAAAAAGGACGGCGACAAACTGCTGGCAAAAATGTGCGGCGTGATCGCCTCCGACGAAGCACGCCATGCGAAAGCCTATATGTCTTTCATCTCAAAAGCCATCGAGGTCGATGCCAGCGAGGTGATGATTGCTTTTGAAGATATGATGCGTCAGAAAATTGTTATGCCGGCGCACTTACTCCGGGAAGCGGGGCGCCCACAGGGCGAAGCGTTCGCCCATTTTTCGGACGCCGCCCAAAGGCTTGGCGTGTACACTGCGATTGACTATGTAGACATTCTGAAGGAGCTGCTCCGTGAGTGGAATATCGAATCGATCCGTGAACTGAATGAAGCCGGCGAGCGGGCCCGCGACTACCTGGTGCGCCTTCCAGACCGCTTATTGCGCCTGGCCGACAGGATGCGTGTACCCGAGAAGCCCTACAGCTTCAGCTGGATACACGCCAAATAACCGATAGCAATTTAGAAACGACCGTCGGGCTTGCTACCCGGGGCGGCCCACCCTTTCGTCGCGTCGTCCAACACCAAGACCCAGTCATTTCCCCTGCCCTGTGTGGGAGCGCCGAACCGCATTTGTTCTTGCCGTTGCTGGGTACCCAGCGCCTGAACCTGACCATCGCGCGGATTATACCACCAACAGGTAAGTTTATCCGCCCCACACCATGAAGTTTCTACAACGACTTCCTTGCCCACCGGCAAGTATAACATGGCGTATGTGCCGGCCTCGTCGCGGTATGCGGTGATGTGTTCGCCGGCATCTCCCTGTCCCTGTTGAATGATACGCTGGTCGGGCACCCTCGTCAGGGAAGGCCGGGAAAGCACGAGGTTTTTGAGGTGGATCATCTGATATGCCCCGGGGCGGTCCAGCGCGTCGGTCCAATACCGGTCGACATCCGTCACCGGCGCCACGCCAGGCTGATAAAACTGCCAAATCGCATGATGGCCATACGTAACGCCAAATCCGCCAGCGAACACCGACCGGTATGTTTGTTTTCGCACGTCATAATCGTTGAAATAGCCGTTTTGCGCTTTCCAATCAATTGCGTGGTCCTCGTAATTGGGTTCGGCGTCTAAAACCGGACGCGCCGGCTGACGGTTAAAGTCCTGTTCAATCATTTGCCATACCGGCAGGTCCGGCTTACGATGCCCCGATTGCAACGCATGAAAATCCAGCAGGTCATCGTCGGACCAGAAGTAAGCAGACGACGACTCGCCGGACGGATGATAAGTAAGCAGTATATCGCTGCCGGCCCCGTCGTGGATCCCCTTGGCCATCGCTCGCCATATGGGCCGCCGATCTAACGATTCGCTTACCGCAGGCCGGTCGCCGCCTACAATCCAGATGATATTAGGCGCGTCTTTATACCGTTCGCCAAGAAACCGGCCGTAGCTGTAGGCATTTCCGTCATCAAATATGACGGGGCCCTGCCCCCAAAGTTGGGTCACCTTGTCGCCCCAGGTAGGTAGCAATCCGATATAAAGCCCCCTTTCCTGGGCTTCAGCGATCACCCAGTCTACCAATTCGAAATAGGCTTCGTTGGGCTGCTGCGGATCTAAATCATTCAGGGGTACTTCGCCGTATCGATTGGGAACTCGCAGGCCATCCATCTCGGCGAGTACAACGGCTTGAATAACGTTAAAGCCCTTTGCCTTCCGATTGGCAAGATACCGGCTGATCTCCTCTCTGGTGAGCCGGTGAAAAAGCTCCCAGGCGGTATCGCCCAGCCAGAAAAAAGGAGTACCATCGGTGTGTTGCAGGTAATGCCCGTTTTCCGATACCCTAAGCGGAGGATACGGCCATCTGTTTTGGGGAGCTGCGAGTGGAGCACTGCACGCGACAAGTAATACAATCGAAGCCAGGCAGGCACTGGCTGCACGTAACGGTAGAGAAATCTTGTTGAACGAAAATAAATTCATGAATGAGAAGAATTAAAAAAGTTAATCATTTTGGTCGGTAAAAACATTTCGGCCATCATACACCGGGCGCTGCCACCACCATTTTGTTCAATAGTGTCCAGCGGCGCGTGGATAAGCGGGTTGTAGGACTGCAACCGATCGATCTGCAGAGGCAGGAGTGCCTGTAATGCGCCCGACGAGAGCACCAGGAAACGTTTGCCTTTCTGGTTTTCCACCTGGAGCATATTGCCGGCAAAGCACTGCATTTGATCGTGCGTAATAGTGATGACTTCTTTTCCGGTACCTTCCAGCGCATCTACGATCGCTGTTTGGCTCTCCGGCAAAATTGCGCTTAAATTGATCACGGCATAATGGTCGGCTATGCACAGCATAACGTTTGTGTGATAAACGGGTCTGCTTTTGCTGTCAAATGCATCGAAGATTATGGATCGATACCCCATCCGCTTGCAAAAATCCTCAAACAAGGCCTCATCGGTCCGCGCCGAGCGGCATGCGTACGCCACGCGGTTGGAGCGGTCCAGCACGAAGCTACCGGTACCTTCCAAAAAACGGTTGTTGCCTTCGTGATGTGAATAATCAATTGTGCGGCTTACAAAAAACCGTTGACGCACGGCATCCAGGACGGCCGGCTTCCGTTCCAATCGCCTGTTTTTGGCAAACATCGGGTACAATACAACCGTGCCGTCCTCATGAAATGAAATCCAGTTATTCGGAAATATGCTATCCGGTGTATGCGGTTCGGCGGTATCCTGCACCACAAGCACATCAATATCGTGCCGCCGAAGTAAACAAACGAAGCCGTCAAATTCGGCCAGCGCAGCGTCGGATATGCGGCCCTGGTCACCACGCCGTTGAAAAGTGTTGTTTACGGCCGTTTGATCGTTGTATTCGAAATGTGCCGGGCGGATCATCAAAATTGTCATCTGCAGTGCCATTTATTAATCTCTTAATAGCGGCATGCTCATGCAATGAAATCCACCGCGTGCGCGCGACAATTCTGCGGAAGGCATCAGCACCAGGGTATCTGTCAACTGCCCGGTCTGTAGGTCTCCCGATTCAAGGGCAGCGATAAGCGTTTTGACATCGATCACGTCAAATCCGGCCTGTCTAAACGCCTCTGTCGTTTTATCATTGCGGTCGTAGCCCAGCACAACACCCTCCTGCAATGCCAGCAGGTTGCAGCTATCAGTCCACTGTTCGCGTGTGTCGAAAGGGAATTCGTCGTTTCCCGACAGGATAATCCGAACGCTGTCAGGGCGACAGCCGAGGTCGGTTACGCTGATGTCTCGGAGCAGGTCTTCCACCGTATCGAAGTGGCGGGGGCGCGCTTCTTCCCCGCGCTCGAACTGGATGATTTCCGGCTTGTCCGCGAGGTCCGGCATTACCCTAAGCATCCGGTGTATTTCATCTGTTTGCAATCCCTTGCTGCGTGCATTCGAAAAGTCGCCCAGCATTACCCAGGTGTCGCGCTTAATCTGTGTAAAGACCGTATCGATATGCATGTAGTCGCGTCGGCTCGGTATTTTTACCACCGTGGCCTTGCGAACGACCCCGTAGTCGAAAAGTTTCCTTATGGCCTGTGACGCAGCCTCCTTGCTAGTGCGCTCGCTGATGCCAATCAAGACGTGGTTGTTGCTGACCACCATCACATCGCCCCCTTCCAGCGTCACCTTATCTGTCTCGGTATCGCGCGGCAGGAGAAAGTGATGCTGGGTGTCGGTGAGTTCGATCATGTTATTACGGTAGTCAGCAAAATAGGGATGGTGAAAAAAGATATACTTGGCAATAAGCGCCTCCCGCTTTCGCGCTTCTTTCATGGGCTTGTTGAGCAAGATGTAGTCGTTGATGACGATGCCAATATCGCGTGTAAAGATAAAGTTGGGAATCGGCGCGAAAATCATTTTCTGCTCGTTGTATGTGCCGCTGAAAAACACGCGGGCCAAAGCGGCCGGAGAATAACCGATCAGTTCCCGCTGAACCTCATAGCTACAGGCCTCTATCGCGCATACCGCCGCCACGAGCTGACTCTTGATGGAATCGTCCTCCAGAATTTCCATTAAAAGGGATTGCAATTCCACCACGCAGGGCGAATGGTGAAAGTTGGCGTGTTCCGGCTTATAGAAATTCCGGTTGCCGGCGGGCGAATCGACTTCCTCGAGCCGGCCCTTTATTCTATCGGGGTCCAGGAAATACAACAGCAGTTTGATGTAATGGTCATATTCCTGTCTACGGATGGTGTCTAGGTGCACAATGTCTTCAAAGAGCCAGTCCTGGGCCTTTGACGGCACAACTTTTCCCAGTCCGCTGTCCGGACTATGCACCAAAACCTTACGAAGCTTGCCGGTTTCAGAAGACACGTGGATCGGATATGTGGGCGTGGACTTGGTATGCATAGCAAAGAAGGCAAGATAACAAATCGGCCGATTAATTTGAAATATAGGTCATAGTTTCTATCTTCGGCGCGGAAATGTAATACAAATTGCATTTTTAGATACTAACTCAATTTTTAACCATTCGCTTAGGATTAATAAACTATGGAAGGCAGCCGGTTCTTCGTTTATCGCTGGCCACTTGTGGTGCTTATCGGAATTTTCGTCGTTGGAATGTATGTCCGTGCCGTGGACGTACAGGAGCCCTGGGTGGCACCGGCGTGGACGGACACGTTGAAGAACCCATACCCGCTTTCGTGGGGAACGCGGACGGTGTCAAATACCGTTCTCGAGGACGGCGGAAAGCTTTATCAGGCACAGTGCGCCGTCTGCCATGGAAAGAGCGGACATGGCGACGGACTACCCGGAATGGAAATGGCGGTGAAACCCGCGAATTTTCACCGGGAAGAAGTGCGGCGGCAGCCGGACGGGGCATTATATTGGAAACTTACTGAGGGGCGAGGCACAATGCCTTCCTACAAGCAACGGCTGAGCGATGACGAGCGCTGGCGGCTGGTTGCTTATTTAAGACACCTCTCGGAAAGCGAGGAAATTGCGGGAAAAGCATCCGGTGCCGGACCCGGCCTCGCCCCCGGGGCATTTGATTTCAAGCCCGGATTGGCCAGCACCTACTTTAGATTGCCTGAGCAAGTCACTAACGCGTATGCCTCCGAATTGCAGCATGTTATGCTTGATACCGTCGTATCTGGACTTACCCTTCCCTGGAGTATGGCCTTCTCGCCAGAAGGCGAATTGTTTGTCACGGAGCGGTCGGGCACCATCCTTCGGGTCCGGGGTCGTGACCAGGCGCCAAAACCCTTGGCCGGGCCGTTGCCGGCCGAACTTCGGGACATCAAACTCCACCCTCGGTTTGTCGAAAATCGACTGGTTTACATCACCTATTATATCGAGCCAACCGCGGATTCCGGCGGGTACACCGCACTGATGCGCGCAAAGCTAACCGACTCCAACAGCTTGGCGGATACCGAATTGTTGTATAAAGCCGGGCCGTTCAAACAAGGCGCCTTTTTTTATGGGAGTAAAATAGCGTTCGACTTCGATGGTCATTTATTTTTCACCGTCGGGATCAGCGGTCGCCGCGAGAATGCGCAGGACCTGTCTCGGCCCGAGGGAAAGACGATGCGGCTCAACGAAGACGGCTCGCTACCGCCAGATAATCCATTTTCGGGCAAAGCTGGTGTGTTGCCGGAAATCTATACCTATGGTCACCGCATGCACGAGGGATTGAATTTTGACAGGGAAACCAGCCTACTATACGCCACGGAGTTTGGAGAACTCGGAGGCGACGAGCTCAATGTGCTGAAGCCCGGCGCCAACTACGGCTGGCCGGAGGTCACGTTTAGCAGGGAATATTCGGGCGAAATAATCACGGGTGACACCCTGCGTGCCGACGTAGAACCACCGGTCCATCACTGGACATTTGCACCGGCAGATCTCGAAATTATCCGCGGGGGACATTATCCAAACTGGCAGGGAAATATCATCATCGGTGGCCTGGCAGCAAAGTCACTTTTGCGCGTCGAACTGACAGGAAGTGTGTACCAACGGGATGAGTGGCTTCTACCCAATATTGGCCGTGTTCGCGACGTAAAATTAGCACCGGACGGATTCATTTACGTGATGATCGAAGACAATGGTTTGATTATCCGTTTGATTCCAATCCAGCAACAATAAACAGGGTGAAATAGACAAACGCCCCGTTTACGGATAATCCGAAAAACAGGTACGACATGAAAATAAAACAATTGACCACGAGAATCATTGCATGTTGGATGATCATCAGCAGTGCCCTCGCTTCGGGGAAAGCACAGCCTGCCACGACGGATGCCCGACTCCAACGCTCGTTGGAAGATATCGTGCGGGGTTTTAACGGAGATGTGGGCATCTACGTTTTCCATCTGCAAAACGGCGTACAGGCGGGCATTCATGACGACACTATTTTTCCAACCGCGAGCATTGTGAAAGTTCCCATATTAGTAGGCCTTTTTGACAAAATCAACAAAAAAGAACTGGATTACCGCCAAGCGATGATCTACCGCGACTCGATGTACTATGGCGGATCCGGTCTAATGCAATTTTACAAAGACAGTGCACAGACAGATCTCAGTACGTTAGCTGCGCTCATGATCACCTATAGTGATAATGTAACGGCCCTTTGGTGCCAGTCACTGGCTGGCGGCGGCGCAGCAGTAAACGCCGTCATGGAAAAATACGGATTCACACACACGAGGGTAAATTCGCGCACAGAGGGCCGCGAGCCGGACCGGGAAAAATTTGGCTGGGGGCAGACCACGCCGAGGGAGATCGCCCAATTGCTGGTAAAAATCAGAAACGGTGAGGTAATCAGCGAAGCGGCAAGCGATCGCATGTACCGACTGCTTACCAACATCTACTACGATGAAGGCGCGCTTTCTCAGATTCCACCGACGGTCGAAGCTGCGTCGAAACAGGGTATGGTCAATGCCTCCCGGGCGGAAGTCATCCTGGTGAACGCGCCCAGCGGCGACTACGTGTTTAGCGTGATGACCAACAACAACCGCGACCAACGTTGGGTGTATGACAACGAGGCATCGACGCTCATCCGGACAGTATCCTCGTTTCTATGGAATTATTTCGAGAAAGACCATCCGTGGACGCCGTTTGAACAACGGTTTTAGCGGTGCGTCTACTCCGCTTTCGCCCCGCTCGCAATCAGCTCCATTTCCTGCATGACCTGCTGGGCGAGCGCATCGGCCTCCTCCGGCGTTGGGGCTTCGGAGTATACGCGGACAATAGGTTCTGTATTGGATTTGCGCAGGTGCACCCAACCGGCTTCAAAATCTATTTTCAAGCCATCAATGGTGCTATGGGGAATAGTTTGGTAGCGCTGTTGCATGGCTGCAAGCAGGTTGTCGACATCGAGATCCGGTGTAAGCGTAATCTTGTTTTTCGACATAAAGTAAGGAGGATACGCTGCCCTGAGTTCAGAAATGCGTTTCTTCGTTTTGGCCAGGTAAGTCAAAAACAGGGCTATTCCGGCAAGCGCATCACGGCCGTAGTGAATCTCCGGATAAATGACGCCACCATTGCCCTCGCCACCGATTACGGCATTCACTTCTTTCATCTTGGTGACGACGTTGACCTCCCCCACTGCCGCGGCATAGTAGGCGGCACCCGCATGCATTTCCGTTACATCGCGCAACGCGCGGGTAGAAGACAAGTTCGAAACCGTATTGCCGGGAGTGTGCCGAAGTACATAGTCGCTTACCGCTACAAGCGTGTATTCCTCTCCAAACATTTCTCCATTTTCCATGACGAAACACAATCGGTCGACATCGGGATCCACGGCAATACCCAAGTCGGCACCCTCCTTTACGACCAACGTCGACAGGTCGGTTAAATTGGCCGCAAGCGGTTCGGGATTATGGGCAAAATGTCCATGCGGCTCGCAATGGATTTGGTACACCTGTTCGACACCAAGGGCTCGCAGCAACCGGGGGACGAAAATGCCGCCCGTGGAATTCACGGCGTCTACGGCTATTTTGAAGCCCGCTTTCCGGACCGCTTCGGCGTCGACCAACTCCAACGCCAATATTTGTTCAATGTGTTTGTTTAGGTAGCTTTCGTTGTACACAACGGTCCCCAGCGCTTGAACATCTGAAAAGTCAAAGTTTAGGTTTTCCGCCATTTCGAGTACCTGCTTGCCCTCTGCATCATCAATGAACTCGCCATCCGAGTTAAGCAATTTGAGGGCATTCCATTGTGCGGGATTGTGACTGGCGGTGAGGATGATGCCACCCCCTGCCCGTTCTCCGGGCACGGCAATCTCTACCGTCGGCGTCGTCGACAGTCCCAGATCGACGACATCTATTCCAATACTTTGCAATGTGCCTACGACCAGATTGCGCACCATTTCGCCGGATATCCGTGCATCGCGCCCAACCACAATTTTATTTACACCAGACCTCCGTTTGATGAACGTGCCGAATGCTGCGGTAAACTTTACAATATCTATCGGGGTTAATGCGTCTCCAGGTTTTCCGCCGATGGTGCCACGGATCCCCGAAATGGATTTGATAAGCGTCATATCTATATCGTTTGGCGTTAGGCGGGTAAAAATAAGGAATCTCCGCTTCAATTCTTAACCGAATTCGATTTGGTGGGAATTGAAATATATTGCTATCTTTGTTGCAACAATGTTTCAATATAATTTCAGCCCGTTATGTTCACCGGCGGTTAGTGGAGAAAGGATTATATATTTGCATCGTTAACTTTTCATCAACAATAGACATCTTAACGCAACCGATATGCTCGACCAACTAATCTCCATTGACAAGGAAGCGTTCTTAAGCATCAACCAGGGCCTTAGCAACGTATTTTTTGACTGGCTCATGCCGATATTGCGCAATCAATATACATGGGCGCCGCTGTACTTATTCATCATTGTTTTTTGCATCCGGAACTACGGCAAACAGGGTATGCTAATCGTTCTGTTCACGCTGATCACATTCAGTGTCTCTGATTATACCTCATCGTCGGTAATCAAAAAATCAGTCCAACGGGTGCGGCCGTGTAATGATATCGAGTTTAAAGAAGCAGTCAATGTCCGCGTGCGGTGCGGCGGCGGCTACAGTTTTACGTCTTCGCATGCCACCAACCATTTTGCCATAGCGCTGTTTCTGATCATGGTCTTTTATCGGCGTTGGAAGCCTATTCTATGGATTGGACTTGCCTGGGCTGCCGTAATTAGCTTTGCGCAGGTGTACGTCGGCGTACATTACCCCCTGGACGTGATCTCCGGCGCGATATTGGGGACGTTGATTGGTTACTTGATTGGAATCGTATTCCGCTTTTTGCAACCTGAACTAACGTTGGTAAAAACCGCTGCATGAATGACTTTGTTATCTTCGCGTTTTTGTTTACCACTGCATTCGTTAGCGGGTTGGCGGTATTCTTTTTTAAACGCGACAACACCAATGTCTTAAAGCTCATCCTGTCATTTACCGGGGCGTATTTGTTTTCGATTACGGTGCTTGACTTATTTCCGCACGTGTACTACGCACCGGGTGAGCCCCGGGAAACGATTGGTGTTTATGTCCTGGCAGGTTTTTTTTTCCAGCTCATTCTGGAGCAGTTTTCGCATGGCATCGAACATGGCCACTTGCACCATACGCATGAAACGCGCCGTAGTGTTTTCCCCCTGGGGGTGATGATCAGTCTGTGTCTTCATGCGCTATTGGAAGGTATGCCGCTCGCCGCAAGACACCAGGATGAATTGGTGTTCGGCATCGCCCTGCATCACGTCCCCGCCGCCTTTGCATTAGGCAGCCTGCTGGTACATGCCTCACTTTCGAAGCGGAATATTGTGCTTTTATTACTCGTTTTTTCGGTGATGACGCCACTCGGCTTTCTCCTCAGCAAGGGGATCAGTTCTGGAGATATTGGCCATATAGAACGTTATTTCGACCGCATTATGGCTATGGTCATCGGTATTTTTTTACACATTTCTACGACTATTCTATTCGAGTCCGGATCGGCAGACCACCACAGATTTAATCAGCGAAAAATGTTGGCCGTGCTGTTGGGTGTATCCATAGCCCTGTTAAATTTTTTGCTTACCTCGGGAGGTCACGCCCACTAAAGGCCGGCCCCTTCTCTGTGGGAAAGCGTAGCCAGGACGCATTGTTATTTTATTTTACCAGCTGTTGTACGCCTTCCAACTCTTTCAGTAGCTTTAAAAACAACGCTACCGCCTTCTTCTTGCCCTCGTCGTACCGGTAGTCGATGTTTTCCATCAGGTATGTCCGATAATCAAAATCGAGTCGCGGCGTCAGCTGGCTGATTACCGCCTCACGGTGATCAATCCCATACGCCAGTCCTTCGTTAAATTTACGGACGAACGTTGCGGGCAAGGTTTTGTTGGCCGCCCAAACAGCAAATGCAAATGGCAATCCGGTGTATGCCTGCCAGCACAACGACAAGTCATACACGTATGGATGGTCGCCTTTTTTTCCAAACGTTCGGTCCCCGATTTCGACATACGCATCCGCTGGGCCCTGCGCGACCACGGTCACCTCCCGCTTCCAATAGTGATGCAGCAATACTCTGGCCAGTCCGTTCGAGGTTCGGGACTGTGCGTCAATGCGAAGCGTATCAATCGATTCGATGGGCTTTTCGCTAAAGATAAATACCGAGTCGACTGCACCAGAGGCGCCCAGACAAAAGTCAGAGATGACTTCCGGTGCCGGTATGTTTAATAGTGCCGCCACCGGCACAATGCCCAAATCAGCCCGATCTTCGATCAGTTTTCGCGCACACTCGCTGGGCACATCCAGTTCGAGGTCGATATCCCGAAGTACGTCAGAATGTTCCAGCCCATAAATAAACGGCAACGTATTCGTATAAGATACTGCCGAAATCCTCACTTTGTCCATCACTCGGTAAGCAACCCCTCCAGGTGTTTAATGTTGTATTCGTCTTCGATTGTAAATGCTGAGCCGTCATAGGCAACCCGGTATAGTGCCGTGTTGGTATGCGGAAAGTCGTCCATCAGCGCGATGTCCCGATCGGTAAGCAAACAGAGGAAAACGCGCATTGCCCGGCCGTGCATGCAGATCAATACTTTCTCCTCATTTGGCCTCGCCAAAATATGATCCAATGCAATCCGCTGCCGCGCGGCGAGTTGGTTGGGCGTTTCTCCGCCTTCCACACAGGTATCCAATTTACCACTACGCCACCCTTCGGTTAGGTCGGTAAATCCCTGCATGACATCCGGCGTTTGTTCGCGTCCCTCGTAAATACCCCATCCAATTTCGTCGAGCCCCTCCAGCTGCTCCCAGGGAATTCCCTGTTCCAAAAACGAAGCTACCGTTTCATGGGTACGTACCAGCGTGGAAGTGTAAATTTTATCAAAATTCTCTTCCTTATAATATTCGTAAAATGCAGCGGCCTGACGTCTACCCATCTCATTTAGCGAAGTATTGAGACCCCGCCCCTGCACAATCCCCTTAAGATTGAGATCGGTTTGGCCGTGTCGGATGATGTAAAGTAGTTTTCTCAAAAATATCCCTTATTTATTCAGTACCGGTAATTGATAATAGGCGGGTTGTTTGCCAACAGTTGCATCTTCGAAGGCCACGTCCTTGTAGTCGGTGACCACATTGTAAAGCGTATCCCGTTCGATTGGGTGTCTTGCTGCTTTGCGGATTAACTCGACCAACTGTTGGGTGCTCATAGCCGGATGTTGCTCTTCCGCTCCCGCCATCGAATATATTTTCGTCGTGTCGTCAAGCGTGCCATCGATGTCGTCCACACCGAAGCCGAGCGCCAACTGTGCAGTTTCCCGGCTGATCATCGCCCAGTATGCCTTGATGTGGGCAAAGTTATCCAAGTAAATGCGGCTTATGGCGTAGTTCCGCAGGTCTTCCACAACTGAAGATTCCCTAACATGGGACATTTGATTATCTTTATTCCTGAATTTCAATGGAATAAAAGCCTGAAACCCGCCTGTCCTATCCTGTAACTGGCGGAGGCGTTCCATGTGATCGACACGGTGCCAATATGCCTCGATGTGCCCATAAAGCATCGTCGCATTGGAATGCATGCCCAGCTTGTGCCACTCTTCATGAATTTGCAGCCACTGCTCGGCATTGCACTTGTCTTTGGCAATTTGATCCCTGATTTCCGGATGGAAGATTTCTGCACCGCCGCCGGGCATCGAATCTAACCCGGCCTCCTTCATCAGGGCCATCCCCGTCGCATAATCTACCTTCGCCTTTTTGAAGATGTAATGATATTCCACCGGCGTGAGCGCCTTTACATGTAAGTTGGGCCGGTGCTTCTTTATCGACGAAAACAGCGTCATATAGAAGTCCATGTTGTACTGTGGGAGCACGCCGCCCACAATATGCACCTCAGTTACGGGTTCACCGTCGTACGCCCTGACCTGATCGAGCATTTCTTCCATCGTGGCCTCCCAGCCATCCGCGCGCTCCTTTATCAACCTCGAATACGAACAAAATTTGCAATCGTACACGCAGAGATTGGTTGGCTCAATATGGAAGTTTCGATTGAAATAGGTATAGTTGCCGTGGCGCCTTTCGCGGATATAATTAGCCAAAGTGCCCAGGTAACCCAACTCACCCCTTTCGTACAACGCCACACCCTCCTCTTCGGTTATCCGCTCGCCGTGATAAACTTTTTCGGCAATATCCCTTAGTCTTCGATCAAGATGCTTATTATTGAAAAGGAGGGTAAGATTTCTTCCGGCGTCCATATCCTGAAATGTTGTCGGACAAATTTAGCTAAACCTGTCCTGAAATGCAATTAATCGCTAAATTGCTGCATATCGATCAGCCGCTTGTAGAGTCCATTCTTGGCCAAAAGCTGCTGGTGGTCGCCCGCCTCGGCTATTTGGCCGGCTTCCAGCACGACAATTTGATCTGCATTTTGAATCGTGCTCAACCGGTGGGCGATGACCACCGTTGTGCGGTTTTCCATAAGTCGGAACAATGCATCCTGCACCAGTTTCTCGGATTCGGTATCAAGCGCCGATGTCGCTTCGTCCAGCAACAATACCGGCGGATTCTTCAATACCGCACGCGCAATGCAGATCCGTTGCCGCTGGCCGCCGGACAACTTGGTGCCTCGGTCGCCAATGTTTGTCTGATAGCCATTTTCCGTATCGAGGATGAATTGGTGGGCGTTTGCGATTTTTGCGGCCGCAATCACCGCTTCTTCAGACGCGTGGGGATTTGCAAAAGCAATGTTGTTGAAAATTGAATCATTAAATAATATGGATTCCTGGTTGACAACGCCAATCAGTTGGCGGATTGAATCGGCCTGTAAATCGCGTACGTCTACGCCATCGAACAGCACTTGACCTTTGGAAACTTCCAAAAACCTTGGGATCAGATCGATCAATGTAGACTTGCCACCTCCGGATGGGCCTACCAGCGCCACTGTTTTTCCTTTGGGTATCGTCAAATCGATGCCTTTTAGCACTTCTTTATCGCCATAGGCAAAATGAACGTCTTCCAAACGTATGCTGTCACTCAAATCGGAGATCGCCCGCGCGCCGGGCCTGTCCTGGATGGCGCTTCGCTGATCGATCAGTTCGAGCACCCGCTCGCCGGCGGCTAACCCCGAATGGATATTGCTAAATGAGTCTGTCAACGCTTTTGCCGGGCGCATAATCTGAGAAAACAGTGCTATATACGCTATGAAATCCGTGGCGGCCAGTTCGCCGGAATCACTAAGTACCAGGTGGCCCCCATAGAGCAAAATCACTGCTACCATGATGACCCCCAGTAGCTCGGAAACGGGAGATCCCAACTGCTGGCGCCGAACCATCCGGCGACTGATTTTCGAGAAGTACACATTCTCGTCATGAAAGCGCTTCTTAATGAATCCGGTAGCGTTAAACGCCTTGATAATCTTAATCCCGGATAACGCTTCATCCAAGTAGGTGATCATATTGCCATACACCTGCTGGGCTTCCTTCGCCTGTGATTTGAGCCGTTTGACGATTTTGGAGATAATGTAAGCAGACACCGGAATAACGAGCATCGCGAATAAAGTAAGTTTGACAGATATCAAAAACAGCATGACGAGATAAGCCAGCAGTTGCAGCGGCTCTTTGAACACAACCTGCAACGTGCCTGTCACCGAAAATTGCACGACTTGGACATCGGATGCAATTTTGGAAATGATATCGCCCTTTCGATGATTACTGAAATAGCCTACGTGGAGATCCATCACGTTGTTGAACACCGTACGTCGCAGATTCAGCAGTGTGTGAATACGCAGGTTTTCCATAACGCGCTGGGAAAAATACCGGAACAGGTTGCTCACGAAAACAGAAACCACGATGGTGATACAAACCATCTTGAGTGCGCCGTATGCGCCGTATTGGAGATTCGCCTGCTGAGCATAGTAATTGAAATACCCCAATACGTCATGCCATTGATCCGGTTTGGCCATGATCGCCTCAGACCCCTCTGCCAGAAAAAGTGTATGAAGCAACGGCGCCAGCAGGGCCAGGTTTAATGTACTAAAAACCACCGTGATTAACGTACACAGCACATAGGGAATCGCATATTTCTCTATAGGTTTAGCAAATGAAAGTAATCGCAGGTATGTTTTCATCAATCAGCAAACAAGCCGCAAAGCTACGAAAAAGTAGGGTAGCGAGGAAAACCGGAGAAGATTACTTAATTTAGTCGCTCAAAACAAAAACAATGCAAATAGACGTTGCTGAGCGGTTACGACACACCGAGGAATATTATTTTTCAAAAAAATTACGGGAAATTGACCAACTGAATCAAAGCGGAGACAAGGTAATTAACCTGGGAATTGGCAGCCCCGACCTGCCCCCCCACCCCGCGGTAGTTGATACCCTCCGGGAATTCGCAGAACAACCCCACGTGCACGGCTACCAAAGTTACCGGGGAATTCCGGCGCTACGGCAAGCCATCAGCAATTGGTATCAGCGATACTACAACGTGTCCCTCGATTCCGACAAGGAGGTGTTGCCACTCATTGGTTCTAAGGAAGGGATCGTACACATCTGTATGACATATCTACAGGCTGGCGATGAAGCCCTCATCCCCAATCCCGGATACCCGACCTATACATCTGCAGTCCGGTTGAGCCAGGCAACAGCTGTTCCCTATGTTTTGCGCGCGGAAAATCATTGGCTTCCCAATCTCGATGAACTGGCGAGCCGCGACCTGAGTCGGGTAAAAGTAATGTGGATTAACTACCCGCATATGCCGACAGGCACCGCGGCACCGATGTCCTTTTTCAGCGAACTCGTCGCCTTTGCCAAACAATACGGAATCCTGATCTGCCATGATAACCCGTATAGCTTTATCCTGAACGACCGCCCGCAAAGCATTTTGGCAGTCGACGGGGCGCTGGACGTGGCTATCGAACTCAATTCTTTAAGTAAGTCCAGCAATATGGCCGGCTGGCGGGTAGGTATGCTGGCTGCGGCAGAGGCGCGCATTAACGAAATCCTTCGCTTCAAGAGCAATATGGATTCGGGCATGTTTTTGCCCGTCCAGATGGCGGCAGTCAAAGCGCTTGACGCCGGACCGGACTGGTATACCCAACTGAATGAGACGTACCGCAGTCGGCGCAACCGTGTCTTTCAGTTGTTGGATGGCCTCGGTTGCACGTATGACCCTGCACAGGTAGGCTTATTTGTGTGGGCCCTTATCCCATCAACGTTTCCGGATGGGTATGCTTTAAGTGACGAAATCCTGCAGAAGTCCAGGGTTTTCATCACACCGGGTGGTATTTTCGGCAGTGGCGGCGACCCCTATATCCGGGTAAGCCTCTGTGCTACGGAGGACACCCTCTCGACGGCTATGGAGCGAATTCAGAAAGCGTCGATAACCCTGTAATACGGATTAACCTTCCTATCAATGATTGTAGCAATTGTCGGTGTTGGACTCATTGGCGGGTCAGCAGCCATCACATTAAAAGAAAAAAAAGTCGCGAAAAAGGTAATCGGCGTAGACCGTAGCGACGCGAACCTAAAAAAGGCGCACCAGCTGGGCTTTATCGATGAATCCGCATCGCTCGAGGAAGCGATCAGTCGGGCCGATGTGATCCTGCTGACTATGCCTGTAGATGCAATATTGGCGGTATTGCCCAGCATACTGGACCAAGTATCCAACCAGGTCGTGATCGACATGGGATCCACCAAAGCCGCAATTATGCGGGCGGTAGCAGACCATCCGAAGCGTGGTCGGCTCGTGGCGGCGCACCCTATGGCAGGCACGGAATATTCCGGGCCCGAGGCTGCCGTTGCCAACCTTTTTAAAGGCAAGGTCATGGTTTATGTGGATGCGACGCAAAGCGACGACGACGCATTTGACCTGGCAGACGCTATTACCGAGCATTTGGAAATGCAGGCCATATTTATGAACGCGGAGGAGCACGATATGCACACTGCATATGTTTCACATATCTCCCATATCACCTCGTTCGCGTTGGCACTTACCGTCCTTGAGAAAGAAAAGTCGCAGGGACGGATATTTGAGCTGGCCGGCTCCGGCTTTGAATCCACCGTACGACTTGCAAAAAGTTCGCCGGACATGTGGACACCGATTGTCCGGCAAAACCGCGACAACGTGCTAGAGGTGCTGCACGAACATATCAAACAATTGCAACAGCTTTACGATGTACTCGAACAAGAAGATTACGACACGTTTTATAAGCTCATCAAAAAATCCAACAAGATTCGAAGGATACTTAAATAGGTCTTCATTTGCAAAAAAAAAACCGCGCCTTTGGGGAAGCGCGGCAAAAACAAAATGTTTTTTTATCAACCTAAACCTGTACATATAACGTGAATTTGTTCCGTTTGTTTTATGCGGTTTAATTTTCTCGAATTTTTTTAGCCCTGCAATCCAGACGTTGATTTGCAGCGGCCGTTAACCATTAACATTATGAGCAACAAATATGTGATCATTGCGCTCCTACTTTGCAGTCACGTGTCCGTGGTCAAATCACAGGTAAATCGGGAAAAGCTCATTGCCGACATCCAAACCCTGTCATCGGTTGAGTTTGCGGGACGAAAGCCGGGGACGGACGGGCACGAAAAGGCCCGTTTATACATTTCCGGTCGGTTTAACGAGCTGGACTTGCACAAATTCGGCGCCGACTATAGTCATCGATTCCCACTTAACGATACTCTAAACGGTTATAATATCATTGGATATATTCCGGGAAAACGGGAGGAAGCCATTGTCATATCGGCACACTATGATCACCTTGGTGAACGTAAGGGTCGCCTTTACCTTGGCGCAGATGACAATGCGAGCGGCGTGGCCGGCTTACTGGCGCTGGCAGCATATTTCAGCAGTAACCCTCCTGAGCATACGCTAATTTTTGCGGCGTTCGATGCCGAAGAGATGGGGTTGCGTGGCGCACGGTATTTTGTAGCCCACCCACCGGTGCCGCTAAAAACCGTCCTGCTCAACGTAAATATGGACATGATCGGTCGAAACGACCGAAACGAGCTATATGCCAGCGGCACCTATCACTACCCTCATTTAACGCCGCTTATCAAGACCGACAATCGTCACATTCAGTTAAAAACCGGACATGACATACCCGGCACCGGCCCCGCGGACTGGACAACACAAAGCGATCACGCAGCTTTCCACGACAGGCACATACCATTCGTTTACTTTGGGGTCGAGGATCATCCCGATTACCATACGCCGAATGATACCTTCGAAAATTCCCAACCGAATTTCTTTTTCCAGGCGGTGCAAACGATATTGGACATCGTAAATAAAATGGACAGCAACAGCAGCCTTATTGGGGTGAGGCCTTTAGAACGTAATTGACCTAGAGGGTTATTTATTTACAGCCGTTACAGGCCACGATCATTACACGTCCTTCAACTCAATCCAAACCGGGGCATGGTCGCTGGTTTTTTCCCAGCCACGCACGTGGCGGTCGACCCCAGCAGCCAACAGGCGGCTGTCCAGATCGGGGCTTAGCAAGAAATGATCGATCCGCAGCCCTGCATCACGTCCGTACGCATTTCGAAAATAATCCCAGAACGTATAAATCTTTTCCGCAGGATAAAGCTTGCGGATCGCATCCAGCCATCCCTGGGCCATCAAACTTTGGAACGCAGTCCGGGTCTCGGGCCTGAACAGCGCATCATCCACCCATCGTTCGGGTTTGTATACATCGAACTCCGTAGGTATGACGTTGAAATCTCCGGTAAGTACAATCGGCTCTTGCAATGCAAGCAGTTGCTTTCCGTGGTCAATTAAACGCTTAAACCAACTAAGCTTGTAGTCGAATTTTGGTCCCGGTGCAGGGTTTCCATTAGGCAGGTAGAGGCAACATACGATCAGTCCATTGATGCGGGCTTCAATATAACGGCTATGCACGTCATCGGGATCACCGGGCAGTATCCGCCGGATCTCCACCGGCTGTTCTCCCCGCGACAGTATTGCTACCCCGTTCCAGCTCTTTTGACCATGCCAGATAGCGTGGTAGCCAGCTTCGGCGATGGCCTGCAGTGGAAATTTCTCCTGCGGTGCTTTCAGCTCCTGCAGGCATACAATATCCGGGGAGCTTTCCTGGAGCCATCGAAGGAGTACCGGCAATCGTCCATTTACACCATTTACGTTGTAAGTTGCTATTTTCATCACCAACTGATCAGCTAAAAATACGAATCCCACGCGCTCCCGGCTAATAGGACGCCGGCGTAATGGTTACTTTACGAATTTCAATAGGCCCGTGGTCGCCTTGTATATAAATTGGGCCCGGAGCATCTTCGTTGCTATCGAGCGCGCCGCCGGTAATGCCCGGGATCTCCTGATTGCAAATGATGGTTTTACCGTTTGCAACGACGGTCACCATACGCCCTGTTAGTGTTATGTCAAACGTCTGCCATTCGTTCGGTCCGAGCACCGCCATCTCGCTCGGCGTAAGGAATCCGTATATACCGCCAAATAAGTGACTATTGGGATGATCCGTCTGGGGATTGTCGATAATCTGCAACTCATACCGCCCCCTCAAATAAATACCGCTGTTGCTATTTTCCGCATACCTGAACTCTATATGGAGTTTAAAGTCCTCGAACGTTTGCTCCGACACGAGGTTTGAACCTGACCGAGGGCTCATCAGTATACCGTTTTGGACTATCCACTGGTTGACCTCGCCGGTTGCCTTCCATCCCGTTAAATCCTTGCCATTGAAGAGCTCAATGGGTTTCCCCCATTTTGGCTGCGCCATGCGTCGCATGTATGGCGCCCTGACGCCGGTGAATCCATGAGTCTTTCCGTCACTCGTCGTAATTTCTCCGCTGATGGTTTCACCGGACACCACACCGTCCAAAACTAGGTCGCGCTCCGAGGATTCCCACTGCGGAGGAATAGAAAATCCGAATTTTCCATTGTCGAAATTTACTTTTGAAATCGGCCGCGCGCTACCTCCGGTTCCCACAAAGCGGCCTACCAGTGTCTTTATTCCGGAAAGTTCGACCTCGAGCCAGGACGGTTTAGGACTACCGTTTACATCCATGGTAATGTTCCATCGGCCTACCAGGTCGCCGCCGTCGACGCTCGCTGCCGGTACCGGTGCAATCTGGCTAAACGCCTTATCCAAACCGGCTGTCATCAACATTACGAAGCACCATACACCTAAATTTATCACGTTATTACTTTTAATCATCTCGGATTAGTTACTTATTTACGAAACAAGCGGTTACGACAAATTTATAAAAATTGAGCCTTTTTTCGCAGTCAATCGACATGTTTTATTAACCGCCGCGAAGCGGATTAACGCACATGATTAGTCCGCAAGGCCAATTCATCGAGCCACTCCACCTGGGCCGGGTTAATCTTTTCTCGGGCTTCCCTGATCTCAAACCAACCAGCACGGTCGATTTCGGGGAACTCACGAAGCTGTCCCGACCGCGGGGGCCAGGCTATCTGAAACATATTGCTCCTTATGGACAGCGGATCGATATCACCTTCCACCGCCCAGGCGTGAACAAGCTTTCCCCCTTTTTGCTTTATGGTTGGCAGTTGTAAAAAAGTGCCATTAAGGGTAGCGCCGGTCTCCTCAAAAAACTCGCGTTTGGCCGCCGCTAGCGGATCCTCAGGTCCGACAAATTCACCTTTTGGAATCGTCCAGCTACCGGCATCCTTTCGCGCAAAAAACGGGCCACCGGGGTGCACGAGGAAGAACTGAATCTGTGGAATCTTGCGGAAGAGAAGAATGCCTGCGCTTTCCTTTGCCATAGCGATATTTCAGATCATTTTCCCAATCTGGCATCCTATTTATTACGATATTCCGTTGTATTTCAATGCCATGTTAGCCTTTGTAGTCGTTCCTAAAGAAAGTAAAACTAAATCGCCCATGCTTTATCCCCCTTTTTGTACGGATAATCCCCATCATACTTTCCGGGAACCTGTACATAACGCAACGCCTTGGTGGCACCAAGTTCGGAAGTGAAGTATCCGAGCAGCGTTAGCTGTTTAAATAAATGAAAATAGTGATTGGGATCCTCCTCCGTCTTCGCGGCCTGGTAAGTCTTAGCTTCTTTATCCACACCAATAAGCAATTCGGTACGCTCGCCAGCCGACAGCTCCTGGAATTTTCGGCCAAGCTTTTCATTGGCTGCCCGGTCCAGCTCGTTCAGTCCATCCAGAAAAACTTTTTGGTCTTCTTCGGTATAACAATCGCGAACCATAACAGGGATAAATTCGCCTACGCCCGCTTCCTTAGCCCCAGGTGTGCTTGTGGGCGGCAAGATGGTATCGGCGATATTGCCCAGAAAATCGACCATGTCCGGCTCGAATAGCCCCTCAACACCGTTTACTGCTTTACGGGTACATCCTTCCAAGAATAAGTTGGCGCCTACGACCGCTCCGCCCATGATCCATGCAACCCGCGCTAATGCTTCTCTTCTGTTCATCGTGTTATTTTTTAGCTATGTTACCGGCTGGCATGCTTAAAACCGGTAGTCAATAAGATCATAAATTTCCTTTTTTCAGCTCTTTAACCGCGAAATCGGCTGCACGGGCGGTGAGTGCCATGTACGTCAACGATGGATTGACACAGCTAGCGGATGTCATGCAGGCACCGTCGGTGACGAAGACATTCGTGGCGTCCCATACCTGGTTATTACCATTCAGCACGGAAGTTTTCGGATCGCGTCCCATACGGGCGGTTCCCATTTCATGGATACCTTGTCCAAATCCGTAACCGCTATCAAATGTATATACATCTTTAACACCGGCTACCTCGAGCATTTCCTGACAGTCTTCGATCATGTCTTTCCGCATCTTAAGCTCGTTTTCCTTGATCTCCATATCCATCGCCAGGACGGGGAGTCCCCATTTGTCCTTGACGTTTCTGTCGAGGGAAATCCTATTCTCGTGGTATGGGAGAATTTCGCCGAAAGCGGTGAATCCGACGGACCAGTCTCCGGGTTCGCACATCGCATCCTTCCATTCGCCGCCGATACTTAACTCTGCGATTTCCCCGCTCCATCGACCTCTGCTGGCCGCCCCCTGATAACCAAATCCGCGGACATAGTCCCGTTTATCATTACCGACGTTTCTAAAGCGGGGTATATACAGCCCTGCCGGGCGTCTACCGTAATAATACTTATCCTCGTAGCCTTCAACCCTTCCACCGGCTCCGCAGCGGAAATGGTGATCCATGGCGTTATGGCCGAGTTCGCCACTGCTGCTACCCAGTCCACCGTCCCAGATATCCGTTGCAGAGTTCATCAATATCCACGTGGAGTTGAAAGCAGATGCGCATACAAAGATGACTTTGGCGAAATATTCATAAGTTTGATTAGTCTCCGCATCAAGCACTTCGACGCCCTTTGCCCGCTTCGTATCCTTGTCATAGAGGATCTGCGTAACGATGGAAAATGGCCGCAATGTCAGGTTTCCGGTTGCTACTGCGGCGGGCAGCGTGGATGACTGGGTACTGAAATAAGCGCCAAAGTTGCAGCCAAGCCAGCATTGATTTTGAAATTGGCAATTGACGCGACCCTGGTGGGGTACCGAAATATTGGCCACACGTGAATGGATAAACTGGCGTGCCCCATTGTAGTGGGCCTTCACCCGGGCGGCCAAATCTTTCTCTACGACATTCATGGGAATTGGAGGCAGGAAGTCGCCATCCGGCAATACATCCAATCCATCCCGATTGCCGCTAATACCGGCCCATTGTTCGACATAAGAGTACCACGGGGCAATATCCTTGTACCGGATCGGCCAGTCTACCGCAATACCCTCCCTGAGATTGGCCTCAAAGTCGAGGTCGCCATGTCGGTAGCTTTGGCGGCCCCAGGTGAGCGAACGGCCGCCTACCTGATACCCGCGATACCAGTCGAATCGCTTTACCTCGACGTACGGACTTTCTTGCTCGTTGACCCAAAAGTCGAGGTTCTTCTCGTTTAATGGGTAGTCGCGGCTCAGTACCGGATACTCCTCTATCATTTGCTGCGTACGCCCGCCGCGGTGCGGAAATTCCCACGGATGTTTGGTAGCACTCACATAATCTTTGACATGCTCCACGTTGCGACCACGTTCCAGCATAATCGTTTTCAATCCCTTCTGGGTAAGCTCCTTTGCAGCCCAACCTCCGCTGATACCCGAACCAATCACGATCGCGTCATACACATTATCTGCCATAGTTGCTTTATTTAGTAAATTGCTTTAATTTCTTACGTCTTTATCGGATCTTTTATTGTCCTGCCGCCACAGTTTCCTTTTTTTCGTCGCGGAAAAACGACATAAACAAGAACAATACGACCGCAGCGATACCCGCCGGAACGAGCCAGACATTCTGCCAAAACGGGTCGGCCGTGGGGTTCGACTTATAATGTTCGCTGACGAACCCTGCCACCCAGAAACCGATCAATTGTCCCACACCATAGGTTGCGAGTGTAATCAGTCCCTGTGCAGAGCTTTTGTATCGTTCGCCAGCCTTGGCATCGGTATAGATTTGTCCCGACACAAAGAAGAAATCGTAGCATATACCGTGCAGTGCGATGCCGATGATCAGCATATATGCGAGTTCGCCCGCGTTGCCGTAGGCAAACAGCAAATAGCGCACGGCCCACGCCAGCATGCCCACCATAATAGTCTGTTTAAAGCCGAAGCGGGAAAAGAACACAGGCAATAACAACAGGAAAAACGCTTCCGAAAATTGACCGATAGTCATTTTTCCGGTCGGGTTTTCCAACCCAATTTCCGTCAGGAATAAATTGGCGTTTTGGTAATAAAAGGCCAGCGGAATGCAAATCAGAATAGAGGAAATAAAGAAGATCAAAAAATTCCTGTTGCTCAGCAACCGAATGGCATCCAACCCCAATATTTCGGACAGGCCTCGCTTCTCAGCCACCGCACTTTTTACCGGCGGTGTCTTGGGCAAAATAAAGCTGAACAGGCCCAGCACCAAGGAACCCACGGCGGCCATCAGGAACGTATTACGCAGCAAGCCCTCCCCTTCGTCCCATTTGAATACGTAGCTAATGGATAAGCCAGCTACGATCCAGCCGATGGTTCCCCATACCCGGATGGAAGAAAACTCCTTCTCCGGATTTGTCAACTGCCGGAACGATACGGAGTTGGCCAAAGACAATGTGGGCATGTATAAAATCATATATGCCAATACATAGGGATAAAACACCCCTACATCCGTTGCGTTATACATTTGATACATGAGGAAGGCGCCGACCAGATGCAAAATACCGAAGATGCGCTCGGCATTAAAGTATCTATCCGCAATCAAGCCAATGATAAACGGTGCAATGATAGCACCCCACGACTGTGTGGAAAAAACGTTGGCCGTTTCCAGTCCCGTAGCGTTTAGGTTCTGGTTCAAAAACGTCCCCAATGTAACGAACCATGCCCCCCAGATAAAAAACTCGAGGAACATCATAAAAGACAGTTTAATTCTTATACCGGTGTTCATACAGAAAATTCGTATTGGTTATAATTAAATCTAAGCTATTTACTATTTAAATCTAATATGCGATATATTTGGGAATACCACAAGATATTTTCACACTCAACTTAAAAAGTTGTCCACCTCCCGGTACGCCGCGATAAGCTTTTGTTCGCCCACCTTCCCATCTGTCGATTTGCCATGCTCCATCCCTATTACACCCCGGTACCCCTTATTGTATATATGTCTGAAGACATTCCTGTAGTTAATTTCGCCCGTAGTCGGTTCGTTCCGTCCAGGGTTATCGCCAACCTGAAAGTAGGCGATCTCCTCCCAGCATCGGTCGATATTGCTAATCAAATCGCCCTCATTCCTTTGCATGTGGTAGATATCATAAAGAATCTTGCATGACGGGCTATTTACACTTCTACAAATGAGATAGGTTTGGGAAGAGGTGCGCAAAAATAGGTCCGGTGTATCGCTCAGTGGCTCGAGTACCATAACAATCCCGTGGGGCTCGAGGATTTCCGCGCCACGGCGTAGCGCCTCGATTACATGGGCCGTCTGGATATCGAGAGGCAGGTGCCTCGCGAAGTCGCCCGGTACTACTGTGGTAAAACTACCGCCAGAACGTTTTGCGAGTTCCACGGCCTGCCTGCAACCTTTCAGGAAAATATCCACATGCTCCTGCTTGCCGGCAGCTAACGTGTTGGCGCCGTTCCCACCTTTGTCCAATACGAAGACACCCATGGTCATCCCCAGCTTGGCCAACGTCTCGCCGATACGTGTCTGCTCTTGTAGGGGGCGACCGGAAAAGCCGTTGTCTTCAATACTTCTAAAGCCACGTTCGTACGCAAACCGGATTTGATCGATAATATCTTTTCCGGCGTGGTGTTCGAATTGTCCCTGGTGAGGCCCGTAATTAAGGTTAAAGGGTTTGTCCTGTTGTTCTTTCCCCGTTCGGGCAAACGCGTCGAGCCTACCCGAGGCTACAGTTCCCGCAGCCAACAGCGTGCTCCGGATAAATTGACTTCTTTTCATCTCCTATTAATTGTTGTTGATCAATTTGCCAAATCCGGAGCTCATGGTATCCCTGATTGTCCCGTTTTGGTCTTTGTATATCAAATACACTTCGATTTCGTCAAGGTTGTTCGCAAATGCTATGGCGGCGTCCGCGGGCATTGCCATAACGACGTTGTCGTAACCATCCGCGGTCATCGCATCGGCTGCATATACCGTTGCGCTGACAATACCTGACTGAAATGGGTAACCCGTTCGGGGGTCGATGTGATGCGTGATCACGCGGTCTCCATCCGTGGCAAACCTGCGATAGCTGCCTGCGGTGGTAATCGCGCCATGGTTTACCTCGATCACCGCATTCATTATCAGAGACGCACCCGCCTCTTTGATGGGACGTTCAATCCCGACCCTGATGGCCGACCCGTCCGGTTTTGGACCCTGCACGCGCAACTCCCCGCCGAGCTCGACGACATAGCTTTTGACACCACTTTTCTCCAGCATATCTGCCAGAAGGTCTACCGTATATCCCTGAGCTATCCCGTTGAAATCGAGCCGGGTACAATCCTTTTTTTTCTCAATGGATCGGTCTGAAATACGTATATCGTCCATACCCACACAGTCGCGTGCCAGCTCCACGGCTGCACTATCCGGTACGTGGGTGGCTTGCTGAACGCCGAACCCCCATAGTTCTACCAAGGGCGCCACGGTCACATCAAAGAGGCCGTTGCTATTGCGGTATATATCAAGCGACCTGCGAACCACTCGTTCGAAATGCTCGTCGATAAAAAATACACCGCGGCCGCCGCTATTGATCTTATTAATCAGTGAATATGGTTTATATAGCGACATAGAACTGTCAACAGCAGCAAGTATGTCGTCGATTTCTGTTCTCCGCACCAAACTATCTGTTGCATAATAGATGACCATATAATCGGTACCCTGTGCGACCCCTCGGATGGTATGCTTTTTCAACCGGGGGGCCTCCGTCATTCCCAGCACTAGCGGGACGGCCAACAGCACCAGATATCGCCATTTCACAACCATTGCATCGCCTGCCAATTGCCAAGTTACAAGACCACCGTTTTGCCTGGTATGGCATGTGGATAAATTCCCTGCTCATCCGGCAATACTTTAGGCATGGCATCCCAGGAAAGTCGATCGGGCATTAGGTCGACATTGGATTGCAGAGCTTCTTCCCACTTGATAACCTGTCCAGAGTAGGTTGCCAGACGACCAATGATGCCGGTCAATGTACTGTATGCTCCATTTTCGGCGTCGGCGAATCGGAGTTCGCCCTTAGTGACGGCATCAAACAGCTCCACATGCTCATGTTCGTATGGATTTGGATTTCCTTTCCGGGGATGGTTGTACAACTCGTTTCCCCGGGTATCCCAAAGAACGGCCTGATTACCGCCGGCGGCGAAATATGCCCGCCCCTTTGTGCCCTGAAACGTTTCGTCTATCCGGTTGGACGTACCTTCGAAATGCCTGCATTGGCTATAAATTACCGAACCATCCGCATAGGTAAGTTCTACGGCATGGTTATCGTAAATCTCACCGTAGTCCGGTCCGGTTCGCCAAGCCCTGCTGCCCGTACCTTGGACGGATACCGGATAGCCGCCTTTAACCCAATTGGCCACATCTATATTGTGTACATGCTGTTCTACGATATGATCTCCGCAAAGCCAGTTGAAATAGTACCAGTTCCGCATTTGATATTCCATTTCCGTCTGACCCGGTTTCCGGGGATGCACCCACACACCCCCACTGTTCCAGTACACCTGTCCGGATACGATATCGCCGATTGCACCGTCCCGTATTCGCTTAAGCCCCTCGCGGTAGCTTGCCTGGTAATGACGTTGCAACCCGACTACCACATTGAGCTTTTTACGCTCGGCCTCCTGGGCTGCAGCAAGTACGCGACGCACGCCGGATGCATCTACGGCTACCGGTTTTTCCATAAAAATATGTTTGCCCTGTTTCACCGCTTCTTCAAAGTGGCCCGGCCGAAAACCCGGCGGCGTTGCGAGGATCACGACATCGGCCAAGGGAATAGCCTGTTTATAGGCATCAAAGCCAATAAATTTGCGCTCCTCAGGAACATTTATCTTCGCAGCGTGGCGCTCGGCAAGTTTGGAATATGCCTCATCCAGCCTGTCGCGGAATACGTCGGCCAACGCAACAATTTTGATATTCGCGCCAGTACTCAACGCGTTAAATGCTGCTCCGGTACCCCTGCCACCACAACCGACCACGGCTACCTTGATGCTGTCATCGACCCCGGCGTGAGCGCCGACAAAGGGCAAGTTGCCAACAAGCGCCCCGCCGGCCAATAGGGCAGACGTCTTCAAAAACTCACGACGTTGTTTAGGTTTTTTATTGCTGTTCATAACGGTTTATAATGTTTAAAAGATTCGTTGCCTTATTATTCTTAATAGTCGGCTATGGGCACTCTGTCATAGTAAGCTGCGATCTCAGCTTCCGAAGGCGGGTTCATCGGCCGTACCAGGCGAAGGCCGATAAACGGCGCTTCGGGAAACCACCAATTGCTTTTGGGAATCTGCGGATCCAGTTGCTTCCACATCGGATCGGACGGCAGGCGTGCGGCTGACCGCAGGTCAGTGGCAGCATCATCGAATGAACCTCCCCGGATACTGTGGGGGTACAGCTCTTCAGGCGCCAACACCGGGTTGTCAGCCAGCCTATTGGCAAATTGCTGATACGCAGTCTCGCTGTACTGATCGTAAGTCCATTCCGCAACATTGCCGTGCATGTCGTAAAGTCCCCATTTGTTGGGCTTTTTCTGTCCCACCTCATGCGTTACATTATTGCTATTTGAGCGATACCAGGCGTACTCACGGAGCATGGTTGTATCGTCACCAAAGCTATACGCTGAGGTGCTTCCAGCGCGGCAGGCATATTCCCATTCTGCTTCGGTCGGCAATCTATAGAATAGGCCGGTACGAGCATATAGCCATTTGCAAAACTGAATAGCATTATAATGGGTCATTGCGAGGGCCGGATGGTTTTCCTTGCCCATTCCAAACGTCATGTCGAGATAGGGCTTAGTCGGCCGGGTCACCGCATCGACGTCTTCAGGCAGCCCCCCTTTTGTGTGCGTGGCCTCGAGTTCCTTGTAAATAAAAAGTTCATAAATGTCCCACGTAACCTCATGTGTCCCCATCCAAAACGCGTCGATTTTAACGTCGTGTACGGGTTGTTCATCGAGATTGCCGTGATCACTCCCCATTGGATACGATCCGGCAGGGATGGGCTGCATACTGAAATGGAGCCCCGTACCGTGGATTTCCTGATCATACGTCTCAAAATTTTCCTGTGCGAACGCAACGTTGAGCAATAAAAAGCCACACAGTAGGAAGCGGTTTATAAACATTAGTCGTTAGCTTACTTTTAATTGGTGTATGAATTTAGTCGCTTTTTGGGGAAATTCAAAATTTATATGGTGTAAACCATACACTTCACTTTTCCGAAAACCAAACGTTTTGAACAAAAAAAAACCGGACGTTTACGTGTCCGGTTTTTCCAATCAATTATTTTATCGCAATTAGAGCTTTCGCTTTACTTCGACCTGCTCGTATGCTTCGATGATGTCGCCGACCTTGATGTCGTTAAAGTTCTGAATATTCAAACCGCATTCGTATCCGGCTGATACTTCCTTCACGTCGTCTTTAAATCGCTTGAGTGAAGCCAGCTGACCGGTGTAGACTACCACGCCGTCTCGGATAACCCGTATGTCATGATTCCGGTTGATTTTGCCATCCAGAACCATACAACCTGCGATTGTACCCACCTTGCTGATTCTGAACGTCTCCCGGATTTCAACGTTGGCCACAATTTTCTCTTCTAGTTTCGGTGCCAACATGCCTTCCATCGCCGCTTTGACCTCGTCAATAGTGTCATAGATAATAGAGTACAATCGGATGTCGATTTGTTCCTGTTCAGCCAGTTTACGTGCACCGGTAGAAGGGCGTACCTGGAAACCTATAATAATGGCATCGGATGCGGAGGCGAGCAGTACGTCGGATTCAGAAATCTGGCCTACAGATTTGTGAATGATATTAACCTGTATTTCTTCCGTAGACAACTTCAACAGGGAATCGGACAACGCTTCAATCGAACCATCCACGTCTCCCTTAACGATAATATTGAGCTCCTTGAAATTGCCAATCGCCAGACGGCGCCCGATTTCATCCAACGTGATGTGCTTCTGCGTACGCATGCCTTGTTCACGCTGCAGCTGCAGGCGCTTGTTTGCTACCTGACGGGCCTCCGACTCGCTTTCCATTTCGTAAAACTTGTCACCGGCTGTAGGGGCGCCTGACATACCCAGGATCTGCACGGGTGTAGCCGGTCCGGCTTCGATAACTTTTTGGCCACGCTCGTTGTGCAACGCCTTTACCTTCCCACTATAGGAACCTGCTAGTATAGGGGCGCCCACCCTTAATGTCCCCGACTGGATCAACACGGTGGTCACAATACCCCGGCCTTTGTCGAGACTCGCTTCGATCACTGATCCTACAGCGCGCTTCTTCGGATCGGCCTTGAGTTCGAGGAGTTCGGCTTCCAGAAGGACTTTATCAAGGAGCAAGTCGACATTTTCACCCGTCTTGCCTGATATTTCCTGACACTGGTACTTGCCCCCCCAATCTTCTACCAGAATATTCATCGCCGCAAGTTGCTCACGGATTTTATCGGCATTGGAGCCTGGTTTATCAATCTTGGTAAAGGCAAAGACAATCGGAACATTCGCTGCCTGGGCATGATTAATGGCCTCCCGAGTCTGCGGCATTACGCTGTCGTCGGCCGCAATTACTATAATCGCAATGTCGGTTACCATCGCACCGCGTGCCCGCATCGCGGTAAACGCTTCGTGCCCAGGTGTATCGAGAAAAGTTATCTTGCGTCCATCTTCCAGGGTCACCTCATAGGCTCCAATGTGCTGGGTGATCCCACCGGCCTCGCCAGCAATGACATTGGATTTCCGTACGTAATCCAGCAATGACGTTTTACCGTGGTCTACGTGACCCATCACCGTTACGATCGGCGCGCGTGGCACCAAATTTTCGGGGTTATCCGGCTCTTCGAGTTCGGTATTTTCTTCGTCGTCGGGCTTAATAAATTCTATTTCGTAGCCAAACTCATCCGCCACAATAGCGATGGTTTCAGCATCGAGCCGTTGGTTTATGGAAACAAACAACCCTAAGTTCATGCATGTGGCGATGACCTGCGTCACTGCAACGCCCATCATGTTTGCAAGGTCATTTGCCGTAACAAATTCCGTTACCTTCAGCACCTTGGACATCATTTCCTGTTCCAGTGCAGCTTCCTCTGCAGAATGAGCAATGTCATCGCGCTTTTGGCGACGCAACTTCGCCCGCTGAGCGAACTTGCCGGATTTGCCAGCTCCGCTAAGTCTCGCGAGCGTGGCCTTTATCTGGTCTTGAATTTCTTTTTCCGAAGGTTCTTCTTTAGGCTCCGAAGCATGTCTGGGCCTACCTTTAAAATCGTGTCTTCCCTTGCCTGCTGCGGGCTGATTCGTCGCATTCGTGCCCGGACGCTGGCCGGTAGGCCGGTCTTTCCGTTTGCGCTTACGCTTGTGATCATGCGCCGATACACCAGTCGCGTTCGAAGAGGATGCAACCGGCTTCTCTTTCGGCATATGAGCCGCCAAGTCTATTCGGCCGACCACATTGGGACCGGCAAGCCGCTGTGCGCGGGCACGGATCACACCTTCGTCGCCGGCTTTGGCTTCGGGCTTCTTGTCTTCTTGCGGTGCAGCAGGTTGTTCAGGAGCTTTGGCAGGTTCGACCGTCGGTTTTGTCTCCTCCGGCGTTTCCGCCTTGGGAGCTTCGGCAGGGGTTTCCGTTGGTTTAGGAGCCGGTTTGTCAGCCGGTGTTTCAATGCGATTTTCCGTTTCAGCCTTCGGAGTCTCCTTCTGTGGTTTCCCCCGCTTCAGGCTGTCCAGATCAATTTTACCGACGATCTTCATACCCGAGGTATGTGACCTATCAGCAGGTTGGTCCCCAGCAGGCTGCTTCGGACGGTCATTGGCATCCGAGGCGGATTTCACCGGTGGAACCGCCGCTCCGGTATCTTTAATTAGAATCTCGTCGGCGTCTGCGTCGATGGTTTTCTTAGGCACAACAGGTTCCGCAGGGGTTTCTTCTCGGCGAATTTTGCCAATAATGATTTGATTGGCTTCTTCTTTGACGATCTTGTCCCCTTGAAACTCCCTTAGAAGAACTTGGTAGGTCTCGCCATCCAACTTGGTGTTTGGCTTAGATTCGATTTCGTAGCCATTCTTAGCCAAAAAATCGACTGCGGTACCGATACCAATGTTCAGTTCTTTTGCTGCCTTCAGCAGTGTTATGCTTTTACCTTCTGACATCTAATTTATCTAACTCCTTTTTGTGCTGATACAAAAATATATTTTTTTACATGTTTATTGGCAAATTCGCCAATAAATAAAAAAGTAATGCGGTGCGTTTCGGCCTACTGCCCCTTTATTCAAATTCAGCTTGCAATACCTGAATGATCTCCTGGATTGTATTTTCCTCTAAATCAGTGCGTTTAACCAAATCTTCCACAGACAGTGCCAAAACCGATTTGGCGGTATCCAGACCTACGCGTTTCAGTTCATCGATGATCCATCCATCGATTTCATCTGCAAATTCTTCGATATCCACATCCTCTTCTACCTCGTCTGCTTCCCGGTATACGTCTATTTCGTAGCCGGTAAGTTTTCCAGCAAGTTTAATATTGTGTCCGCCACGACCGATTGCCAGCGACACCTGGTCCGATTTAAGATAGACAGCTGCCGTTTTGTCTTCATCGTTTAATTTGATTGATCCAATCCGTGCTGGGCTTAGTGCGCGCTGGATATACAGCGAGTTGTTGTTGGTGTAGTTGATCACGTCGATATTCTCGTTCCTCAGTTCCCTTACGATACCGTGGATACGCGACCCTTTCATGCCGACACAGGCACCTACCGGGTCGATGCGGTCGTCGTACGATTCGACGGCTACTTTTGCCCGCTCACCCGGCTCGCGGACAATTTTCTTTATCGTAATAAGTCCATCAAAAATCTCAGGCACTTCCAACTCAAACAACCGTTGTAAGAACTCAGGGGCGGTGCGGGAAATGATGATCCGCGGGTTGCTATTGACCATTTCTACCTTATGCACAACCGCGCGAATCGTGTCGCCTTTCTTAAAATAATCAGCCGGGATCTGCTCAGTTTTGGGCAAAATCAATTCATTGCCGTCGTCATCAAGTACCAACGTTTCCTTTTTCCAGATTTGATAAACCTCACCGGTAATCAGTTCACCCTCGCGATCTTTATATTTTTTGAACACCTCGTCCTTTTCCAATTCTAGAATCTTGGACACCAGCGTTTGCCGTGCGGCCAAGATGGCGCGGCGGCCAAAACTTTCCAGGGTGATCTCCTCGATATAATCGTCGCCAACTTCAAGATCGGGGTCATATTTACGCGCCTCGCTTAATTCGATTTCAAGGTCGTCGTCTTCAGAAAATTCGTCTTCCACGACCACCCTTGTACGCCAAATCTCCAAGTCGCCGTTGTCCGGGTTTACGATGACGTCGCAATTTTCATCGGTGCCATATTTCCTGCGGATCATGCTCCGGAAGACTTCTTCCAGCACACTGATGACCGTAGGACGGTCGATGTTTTTGAACTCTTTAAATTCCTGAAAAGAGTCAATTAAATTGATATTATTGCTCATTCTACCTAAATGAAATTAACACCTTTGTTGTTATGATATCTTCAAAGGTAATCGTACGCTCCTGAATGGAAGCTTTCTTTCCCTTTTCTTTTACTTTCTCCGCAATGGTTATGCCTTCCGCTTCCGCCTCCAGCAACTCGCCTTCTACGGTTTTGCCGTCGGCCAGTTTTACCTGAACATTCCGTCCAATATTCTTCCTGTATTGCCTCAACGACGCAAGCGGCGTATCGACACCCGGCGAAGAAACCTCCAATCGATACGCATGATCGACGATCCCTTCTTCTTCCAGGTGAAACCCGACGTGCCGGCTGATTGCCGCACAGTCCTGGATGCTGATTCCCTGGTCACCGTCGACAAGTACCTCTAACTTGCCGTTGGCGTGCATTTTCGCACTCACCAAGAAAAGGTCTTCGCGATCCGCAATCTTTTCATTAACCAATTCAATCACCCGGTCTTCTATTTCCATACGATACGATTGCAATTTACTGCCTACCACGGCAGCTGTAGTCCGTAATTCACACCATTAAAAAAGGGGACGGATAAGGTCCCCTCTCTCTCAAGATGATGCAAAGATAACAAATTATTTATAATAAAAAAAACCTTGCAATGGTACTAAGGCAGACATGAGCCACGCCGATGCGCGTTCGAACGTTAGGCGATGGAAACTCCACTTGCAAGACCGGAAGAATTTACCGTTTTTCCACTACGTTGCTAATCGTTTTCTGCATCTGTGCCATCATGGCGGTCAGCGTCTCCATTGTAGGCTCCGGACTCGGCTCGGGAAGCTCGGTGCTGATGTACGCGCGCGCTTTCCAGACCTCCAGGATGTCGGCAGATTCCACCCAGTACGGTTCATAACTTTTATTATCGGACAGCAATTTCAGTCCTTTTTCCTCTTTGTATTTAAAGGCGACCCGCTTATATACTACGCCGTCCGACTTCGAGATGATGACATACGTCTGCCCGGGCTTAATATCCGCCCAGTTTTCCACGTATTCCGCGATTACAATACTTCCCGGCGCTAAAGGAAGCATGGAGTCTCCCTTAATTTCAAACGCGCGGTAAGTCCCCTGTCTGAACATCGGTAGGCTGAACTTCGGCAATTCGGCGATGTATTCGGGATCGGCGTATCCATTTAGGTAGCCAGCACTGGCTTTGACAGGTACCAACTCGATATTTTCGCGGTCGTCACCGTCCACGGTGATGCTAAGTACCCTTACGTTTGCTGCATTGCCACGCGGCGTTGGCTTCCATTTGTCATTGATTGTATCGTTGGCGAGCTCATCCATGGTAAGCCCATAGAATGCTGCAATTTTTTTTAGCAATTCGTACTTCGGCTCCGCCCGCTCTTCCTCATATGCACCAACGGAAGCCCGTTTTATCCCCATCTCGTCGGCAAATTGCTGCTGAGTAAGGCCTTTTTTCTTCCGTAGGTACTTAAGATTCTTGGCGATGTTTGACATAAAAGTGAAAATAAATTTTAAAAAACTAAATTAATTAGTATTATTGTGCCAATAAAATTAGTAATAAAATTACGAACGGCAAAATAAAGCACAAAATTATTTACACACAAATGGACATCACCTATATTTACATTTTAACAGACAGTAATCGTAGATGCCTGCATGTCGGAATGGCGGGCGACCTGAGTCACGCGACAGCCGCATATAAGGAATTGCGTGATCTGTTCTTTGATTCGGATACCTATGCTACGCGATTGGTCTACTACGAGGCCTTTCCAACGGAAGAAGCAGCCCTTTTTCGCTTTAATGAGCTGAGCGGTTACACCCGCATGCAAAAGGAAAGGTTGATCAGGCGTCACAATCCGAATTGGATTGATCTGCTGCCGACAAAGCCGATCAGATTAGCTAGACGGGACCGGCTTGGCACCGCAGTAGCAAGCCGACGTAAGTCGATCGTATAGCACACCATCGTCTGTTATTCGTCGTTCAACCCTAATCTTCTGCGGACCTGGGCAACATCGCTTTCCAATACCGCACTGGAGTTGTTACCAAAATTCAGTCTTACGTAAGTGAGTATTTGGGCTACTTCATCGTCTTTGAGGAAATTATGTGGAGGCATTACGCCATTGAATGCTTGTCCTTTTACAGTAATAGGCCCTTCCAGCCCACTCAACGTTAAGGCAACCAATTTGCGATTGTCGCCATTGACCCACTCCGACTGATCCAGCGGCGGGAATCGGTTACCATCCCCTTTTCCGTTACGCTGATGGCAGGACGCGCAGTACGTATTATATAGACTGGCACCGACCTTCGCCTTTCCCCGATCCAGATGATCGTTTACGGGATCAGGGTCTTTGATGTTGGCGCGCATCTTTCGTTCTTCCATTTCCGCCAATTGCGCTTGGCCGAAACCACTTTTGTCTCCCGTATACATCACACGCCAAATCGTGCCCTTTACACTGTCGCTAATGTACAACGACCCGTCCGGTCCCATCGCCAGCCCTACCGGTCGATGAGCAGCATCACTGGTATTGACGATGGTATCCCGTTGCGCAAATCCGTCGGCGAAGACTTCCCAATCGCCCGACGGCTTGCCATCCTTGAAAGGCACAAAGCACACGAAATAGCCCGATTGCGGATAAGGCGTCCGTATCGTGGACCCATGAAATGCGATGAAAGCACCGTTTTTGTACCGGTCTGGAAACTGATCACCGGTATAAAACAGCAAATCGTTAGGCGCCCAATGCCCGGGAAACCCGATTAAAGGGTTTTCGATTCCGGCGGTGTCCACCCCTTTCTTTCCATCGCCACCGTATTCGGGATTTAACAGTTTCTTTTCCTGCAGTTGATCGTAATAATAATACGGCCATCCTGCATCAGCACCTTCATCCAGCCGGAAAAACTCCTCAGAGGGCAGCAACCCGCTGTCCCACGCCGTATAATACTGTGGCCAGGAAGTATTTAGGTAGTCCCGACCATGCTGCAACGCATACAATGCATCGGTCTCCATATTCCAGCTCATAGCCACGACACTGCGCAGGCCTGTAGCGTATCGTTTTCCATCTTTTTGGGTCTGATTCGGCCGGGCTGCATCAAACTGCCAAATTCCGCCATGGTCTTGCAATTCCGGACAGGGAAATTGGCCCGGCGCACCCGGCACCCTCCCCCCTAACTGGCAAATGTCACTTGGCGCGCCATACGGAACATACATGTGGCCGGCGTTGTCAAATGTAAGCGGCTTTGCTATATGCTCGTAACCATGTGCATCATTCTTATAGTCGTCGATCAGGATGGTTTCAATTTCGCCTGTTGGAACCAGTTCCCCTGGCTCCATTTTTACGCGGTACACCGCCCCGGCGGAACTAAAATAAAGATAGCCGTTATAAATGCGCATACTGGTTGGCCCATATCCGGGCGTCACGTCATAGTCGCCAAAATAGACAATGCTATCCGCCCGCCCGTCGCCATTGGCGTCGCGCAACGCCACGTTTCCCGCCCCAGGCTGTGCATCCCGAAGTTTGATGTAGATATCTCCGTTTCCGGAAACGGCCAGATGTCGTCCTTTACCAAGGCTGTCGACGACGACCAGCGCTTCAAATCCGCCCGGGAGAACAAGGCCGCCATTGTCAGCGTCTGCAACCGGAAACCGCATATCGTTCCGGGCACACCTTATATATATCAAAGAAAAAATGACAAGAAGCAGCACGGCGCCTCCGCGCCGTACTTGTCGAGATTTAGTAAGCAATTCCATGAAGGGAGTGTGTAAATGCTGTCGGCCCAATCGAGGTACTATGAATTATCTGGCTTCCCAAGATTTAGACGCGATCCCATTTAGGTCCCAAACTACACGTCCTGCCCGGATAGTTAGTTCCGCCTGCAATTTCACGTCGCTCTCCTTTTTATTTAATGAAGAATCAAGGTATCCGAACTTTCCCTTTTGAAGACTAAACACGGCAACGTCTGCCTCGCCGCCAACATCCAGGTTACCGAGCTCCTCCCGGTGGATTACCTGTGCAGGTTTCCAGGTCGACGCCTCGATAACCGCCTCCAGCGGCATTCCGAGGTCCAGCATTTTCGAAACGACATTCAGCATATCTTTCATCCCCGCATTCATACTTCCCGTGTGTAGGTCGGTACTGATGGTATTAGGCCAAAAACCCTGTTGCGTAGCCGGCGCCGCCACCTCATAGAAGAAACTACCTCCGCCATGTCCCACGTCGAAAATCAACCCGTTTTTCTGCGCCGCAACCCAATAAGGTTTCACACGGCCGGTTTTGTCCAGTACACCTTCTTTCGCTCCGTGACCGGAATGGTCGCCACCGTACATATGCGTGAGGATGTCGCCCGGCCGGAGTACTTTCGTAAACAGCGTTTCCAGGGGGAGCGGCGAATCGCTATCGCCCGCGCCACCGAGGTCTACCATGACCGGAATATTCGCCGCACGGCCTACTTCAGCTGCCTTTTGATACGGGCCCCACTCCACGCCACGATAATGCGCGATTTTAACGCCGATAATTTCCGGATGCTGCTTGGCAGCAATGATTGTCAAACGGGCGTTCATATCCGTTGTGTCCTGTTCGTACGGCATCACACCGCGCATTCCGTCGCCCAGGATATTAATAAACGCTAATACGCGGGTTTGTGACCGGTCGATCACCTGTTCCTTAAACAGGTTAAAATTTCTCCAACCCGCACCGCCGGCGTCCGCCGCGGTTGTTACCCCGGCCCGGAATGTAAAACCGTCCGGTGGAAGGGCTGTAAAGCTGTTACTAAGGTAGCGGTCGGGCACGGTACCCCAAAAATGGTGTCCGTGCAGGTCAATAAGGCCAGGGGTTACGTATAAGCCTTCTGCGTTGACCACCCGCTTTGACTGAGTTGCGTCGATAGACTGCGAAACCGCGGCAATTTTCCCATTCTGGATAGCCACATCCATCACTCCATTTATCTGATTTTTAGGATCGATGACATGACCACCTTTGATCAATAAATCATAGGGCTGGGCAACGGCCGTGCCGGCTACAAAAAGGCAGCCCAACGCAATAAGCAGAAAATAGCATTTTTTCATAATCTGGGTTCAAAGTGTTTAAGGTGACCAAAGATAGAAATTTCTGCTTAAACCATTAAACAATTTTATTTAAACGAAAAAGGCGTCTGTTTGAACCAGACGCCCTGACCAAATTGCTTTCTGCCGCCTTACCAGCCGGGGGCAAAGTTCAGTCCGAATGTACCAAAATTGACGTCGCTCCGCTGAAACGGAATCGCATAATACGGTTCAAGCACTAGCGCGCCAAAAAGATTTACCCGCAATGATACGCCCGCGCTAAGCGCTGGGATACGCTCATATATCGTAATCGGTGGCTGGTTGGGATCCGGCTGTATGGTTTCTATCTCCCTCGGCGTACTCCTGAACGCCACCTTGGAGTCACTATTCCAAGCTAATCCGGCATCGAAAAACACGTTTAGATCCGAAAACAGAAACGTTGATGGGATCGCCGCCAGCCGTTCCGGACCTGTAAATGGCAACCGGATCTCAAAATTGAAGACCGCAATACGGGAGCCCATCAAACTATTGAGGTTAAAGCTTCCCGTAGCGTTTCTAAACGAGGCACTTTCATATCCACGTATGAGATGGGGGTATCCCAGAAACAGGGGGTATAGGGCTCCCTCATGCTGGCCGGCACGCATATATGTATAAGCCCTCGCCGCAATGGTGATCGGCTTAAACCGGCTGTATTTTCGCAGATCTAGATTGTAAGCCGTGAAGTTAAAATCACCAAAATACTGCTCTGCACCGACGCGGTAACGAAATCCCTGTAATGGTGCAGCAATACCGAAGACCGCATTGTCACCTACAAAAGAGGCATTGGCCTGCTGAATGGTAAAGGCATTGAGGTTGCCGTAATAATTACCCAGTGGCGTTTCATTGACCTCGTCATTCGGGATCCTGTCGCGGCCACCTAATCCCGAATAGAGTCCCTGAAACCACCTGTCCACACGGTAGCCATAACGAGCCACCGCCCCCCCCAATTCGAAACGATGATGCCTCGAAAATGGGTAAGCAGCGAATGCTTCTGCCTGGGTTTGGAATTGCCGGATGATATATGTATCCAGCACATATTCATCGCCATATCCCAGATCATCGATGCTATACAAAGACAACCCAGACATATAGGGGATATGCGAGATGGCGCCTCCCCAGTTGATCCGGCTCTTTTGATTAATATAAGCAACCTGTCCGCCAAAATCATAAATTTCCCCGTTGATGGAAAGGGCGGCAAAGATCTGATTTTGGCCGAGAATATCGGAAAACATTCCTTGAATACCGCTGGAAATCCCCGCTCCGTAGCGGCTGCCTACGGCCATACCGACACCACTATTAGCGAGATAGTCAAGTTTGAAATTTGGGCGGTAAGCAACCGAATCGATTTGCGTATTACCTATTCGCTGAAACAAGTTGAAAGTACTCAGGTTGGCATTGACCACATCCACACCGAGATTCTGTGGAGGCGGCAATAGCGCGGCCTCGAAATTGACCACCGATGGATCAACCCCGACAGGGTTAAAGTCAGTCACCTTGGCGTTGTAAACCGTGTATTCGTTGCGCCGAAAATAACAATAGACCACATCATCGTTTGCCGAAAGGCTCAGCGCAGGCGAATATTCCGTTATACCACTGATTCCCGTGAAATATTCCGTCATCCGCTCGGTGGTTCCGTCACTTAAGGAATAGCGGTACATATTGCGAAATCCGTCGCTATTCGAAAGAAAATAAATTTGACTGTTGTCTGCTGAAAACTGCGGATTCAGGTTATTGGCACCGGGAAACACATTAATGTTGGTGATTTCCCGCGTGGCGAGATCCAGAACAGCCAGGCTCATGGGAATATTGACGTCCCTTGAGTTGCCCTGGAGTGCAGCGCGGTCTGTACTGAATACGATCCGACTTCCGTCCCAGGAAAAATGCGGCTGGAAGTCCGAATACTCGTCATCGGTTAGCTGGGTAAGCTCCCCGGTTTCCAGGTCATATAAATACAAATCGCTGTGCCCGTTTTTCAACCCGGAAAATGCGATGGTCTCACCGTCTGGCGCCCAAGCGATATTGCCAAACTCGCTGACATCACCCATATCGCGCAAAAGCAACGTACGGCCGTTCGTCACGTCGACAACCATTAGCTTACTTCGCCCTTTGCTGAACACGCTAAAGGCGAACTTTCGGCTATCTGGCGAAAACGCCCCTGCGGATTCAAGGAAACTAAACTCATCAATGTCGGTATTGGTAAGCCGGCTGCTCAACTTCCGTATGACCTGACCGGTCTGCGCATCAGCGAGAAACAGGTCGATACTAAACAGGTCGCGTTCAGAAAGAAAGGCAATCAATTTGCCATTGGGTGAAATTGCCGGCGACACATTCATACTGCCTCCCGAATTTTGGCGATTCAGGACTGAGCGTCCTATTGGAGCACGTGCCGTGTCTATAGGGATGCCGCGGTATGCATTGATTATGCTGTTCTTCCAAAGGTTGGACAACGTCTCGGAATCGTAACCAAAAACCCGTCTGATCCCCATTTCATAGCCGTACATGGCGGTCGCTTTGAATAGCGGCATGATCACCGTGTCGCCATAGGTAGAGCCTATGTAGCTCCAAAATGCCTGCCCAAAGCGGTAAGGGAAATACCGATTCTGATTTTCGGTCATTGCCCTAAGCGACGGGATATCATTGTTCAGGTACGCGTCGCGCATCCACATGGCAGTAAACGCATCTTTTTTCCCGATTGAAAAATATTCGGCCATACCTTCTACCATCCAAAGCGGGATATTGCCGATATTTTCCAGACGGGTAGAATCCCCACCTTCCATGAGCACCCGATATTGGAATGCGTGAACCAGCTCATGCCCAAGAACGTGCCGCGTTTGCTGGTTGATGAGCATGACGGGCATCACCACACGGGTTTTAAACGCTTCGGTGACACCCCCCGTCCCCACGCCTATTTCACCCTGAACCGTCGTGGTCTGTTGAAACTCGGGATGATTAGCGTATAATATAATTGGGTTTTTGCGGAGAAAAGTGTCCCTGAACACCTGTTGGTGCAGCTCGTACCACACCTCGCTTTCCTTGGCTAGCCTCCGGACCATTGAATCGTTTTCCAGATAATAGTGAAGCTTGAAGTGCGGTGTTTCATACACTTTGAAATCCAGCTGCTTATACCGCATCTTATTTTGCCCAAAATACTGGGCTTGTACTGCAAAAGCAAGTAGACTAAGGAAGACGCTGAGCAAAATATTCAGGTACAGAGGTTTGTTGAGACGAGGGTGTGTCATGGAATAATTTAGCTGTATAATCTAATCGTAAATTAGAACGAATATCGGTAAAATGGTTTAAATAATTACAATACTATCTTTGTCACTTTGCCAGCGTGATGCACGTTACAACTGCGTATCTCCCAATTGCCGATTCAATTCCTCGACGTCCAGCTCCTGTTCGAGTGTTGGTGAGTCGGGCAGCCGCAGGGGTGCTATACTATCCCGCTCGGTCGTATCTCTATAGATTATGCGGGGACTGGGACAGTTATATCGGCGGTTTATGGTCACACGGGGTTCTGGAAATGGCCCATAGGTATAATCCAGCTCTTTATCTTGATATACCCTTTCCATATAACGACCAAAAATCGGCAACGCGGTGCGCGACCCCTCACCGGTCTGCGAGTTTCGGAAATGGATGGTACGTTCGTCGCACCCCACCCAAACGCCGGTTACCAGGTCCTTGGTGACCCCCATGTACCATCCATCGACGTAGTCGGAAGAAGTCCCCGTTTTACCACCGATTTGATTGTTATTTTGCCATAAATCCCATTCCCATAGCCCTTGAGAAGTACCTTCTGGCTCCTCCATGCTTCCGCGAAGCATATAGGTCATCAGCCAGGCTATTTCCTCGCTGATTACTTGTGTAGACCTGGTTTCGAACTCCGCAACGGTTTTGCCGTCCATATCAGTAATCCTGGACACCAGCATCGGTTCAACCCGCCGACCACGATTCATAAACGTCGAATAGGCATTGACCATTTCAAATACGCTGACGTCATTGGTGCCCAAACTAACAGAAGGTACGGAGGCGAGCGGACTGGTTATGCCACTGCGCTGCGCTGCATCAACCACCTTATCCCACCCTATTTTTTCCGTGATCTGCGCCGTGATGGAGTTGACGGATTTTCCCATGGCCCAACGCAACGACATGTCGCGGCCACTGAAAACCCAGTCGGCGTTCTTAGGTTCCCATACCTTTTCCTCCCCCTTTTCGGTATAGGTAATGCGTACGTTTTTATCCAGATACTTATCGCAGGGCGACATGCCCGCCTCTAATGCCGCCAGATAGGCAAATGGCTTGAAGGTAGAGCCAGCCTGCCGTTTAGCCTGGTATACGTGATCGTACTTATAATACCGATGGTTGATCCCACCCACCCACACTTTGATTGCGCCGGTATAGGGATCCATGGACATCATACCGGTATTCAGCATCATGGCATAATGGGCCAGCGAATCTATGCTTGAATAGCGTACTTCCCGGGGGCCATCCCATGTAAATACCTGCATGGTTTTAGGTTGATTAAGGTAATGGAACACGCTATCTTTATTGCCCTTGTATTTTTCGTTAAGCAATTGGTAATACGGTGTTCGCATTGCCAGACCCTCCAGGAAGCCATCAATGACGTTGCCCTCGGAGTCCCGCCAAGGTATTTCACCACGCCAAGCATTTTCCAAGCGTTGCTGAAGGATTTTCATCTGCTCGGCAACCGTTTCCTCGGCGTGCCGCTGCATGCGGGAATCTATCGTTGTGTAGATCTTCAGCCCGTCTTCGTAAATATCATATCCCTTTTCTTCACACCAAGCTTCCAGCCACTTTTCCACAGCGGCGCGGAGGTAGGAATCCTCCCTGGCCGTTTCCTCTTCGGTACCAAAACTCAGCTGCAGTGCTGTCTGCCTTGCACTTTCATAAGCGGATTCGGAAAGAAATCCGGCCTTTTGCATCTGACCCAGCACGATATTACGTCGCTCGATGGAACGCTCCGGGTTACGGACCGGATTATACAGGGTCGTGCCTTTAAGCATACCGACCAACACAGACGCTTCGGGCGCCGTCAATTCGCCGGGACGCTTATTGAAATAGCGCTTAGCCACCGTTTTGATTCCGAATGCATTGTTGCTGAACGAGACAGTATTCAAGTACATCGTTATGATGTCCTCTTTGCTATAGACGCTTTCCAGCTTGTAGGCGGTCATCCACTCCTTCAACTTGATTACCGCCATTCGGATACCAGGGATCTTGCCGAGCAATCCTTCAGATTGCACATAGCGCGTGCGGTACAGGTTTTTGGCGAGTTGCTGGGTAATGGTGCTCGCCCCCCTTCGATCCCCTCCAGCCGTAGACAGAATACTGGAAAAAACGGCGCGGAAATCTACTCCGTTGTGCTTAAAAAAGCGGATGTCTTCGGTGGCGATCAACGCATTGATCACATTGGGAGAGATGCTGTCATAGCTTACGGGCGAGCGGTCTTCCTTGAAATACCGGCCGATCAGCACACTATCTGCAGTATAAAGCTCGGATGCTACATTAAGCACCGGCATATTGATGTCTTTACGGGAGGGCGAGTAGCCAAACAGCCAAAGAAAATTTATTTCAACGGCACAAACGAAAACAATAAGAAAATAACCGGCAATAAGAAAATATCTTAGGTATTTGTTCTTGATTTCGCTAAACATCGGATAAAGATGATGAAATGTTTTCGTAATACCGACATCGAAAATGTTAAAGTCGGCCAGCATCTAATTAACGTCAAGTCGGCATTAATGTTTATCTGTGCACCAATAAAACGTAAGATGCCGATAGTCTGCTACGACGGTTGTCAATTTTCGAAATGCTTTTCGTTTTTGCTGAGCAGCTCCGAGTCCCAGACGTTATCCACTTCCTGGCTTTGCATTCGGACGGGACAGTCCGCGATTCTGCAGTAGCGGCAGCACGCCGGAACGCAGGGATCCGCGTGGATAAACAGCTCGGTGTTGCTGTGCAACTCGCGGTTGACGACAGCGTCTATCAGAGAAACTTCGTCATGTACCCGATTAAGGTCGTAATAATAAGGCAAAGTGACGTGACAATCGATGTGGAGCTCGTGACCGTATCGCTGAACCCGAAGGTTATGCACATCAATCCAATCGTCTTTACGGTTGTTTTGCAGGATACCGGCGACGTTAGACACCAACTTCAGGTCCGACTCGTCCATTAGGCCGGCAATCGACCGGCGCAACAATTTATAGCCGCTAAGGAGGATATATATACCAAGGCCAACTGACAATACAATATCAATCCACCAAAACCCCGAAACATACATCAGCAACAGCCCTATAAGGAGACCCAAGGTACTGTACGCGTCGGTTTGCAGGTGCTTGCCGTCGGCCATAAGGGTAAGTGAGTGAAGTCGTTTGCTTTGTTTGGCCATGTATGTGCCCAGCACAAAATTTACTATCCCTGTAAAGGCAAGCAGTCCGATACCTTCCAGCAAATTACCAACGGGTTCCGGGAAGAATATGTTGTAAAACGCCTTAGCCAAAATCAGCGTCCCCGCGATGAAAATAAGCCCGCCTTCGAGAAACACGGAAAAGAATTCAACCTTGCCATGTCCATAGGGATGGTTTTGATCTTTCGGCCTGGCGGCCAAATGAATGCTATAAAACGCGAAGCCCGACGCGACAACGTTGACGATGCTCTCCATGGCATCCGTTAGTATCGCATTCGAATTGGTCAGGAGATAAGCGACAAACTTTACCAACATCAACAAAATGCCGGCTGCAAGCGCTACCCGTATGATATTTTTTTGTTTCCGCAAAACCGCTCGTTCAACAGGTAAAAAGGCAAAGATACGAAACTGAACTTACCGCGGTGGCAACGCATTGAATAATGCATCTGGACGAACTTTTTTGGGAAAGATTTATAGTTGTTGGAATCGCCATTTTTAGCTAAGTTTGCCCTCCATGAGCACATCTTCAATTCTCTCCGACAGGATTAACAACCTGTCCGAGTCGGCCACATTAAAAATGACAAAGCTTGGCCGTGAGCTGGCTGAAAAAGGCATTCATGTTATCAGCCTGAGTGTCGGCGAACCCGATTTCCACACCCCGGCACATGTAAAAGACGCTGCAAAAAAGGCGCTGGATGAAAACTTCACCCGCTATTCGCCGGTACCGGGGTATCCCGACCTTCGAAAGGCGATTGTGAAGAAACTAAAAGAGGAAAACAACCTCGATTATGATATTTCGCAGATTGTCGTATCGACCGGTGCCAAGCAGTCGCTTTCGAATGCGATCCTTACTTTGATTAATCCCGGCGACGAAGTCGTTATTCCCACGCCTTACTGGGTTTCTTATTCGGAAATGGTAACGCTCGCGGAAGGCAAGTCCGTATTTATCAACACGACCATCGACAGCGACTTCAAAATCACGCCTGAAGAACTGGAAGCGGCCATCACGCCAAAAACCAAGCTCTTTATGTTCTCGTCGCCCTGCAATCCCACCGGCAGCGTATACAGCAAGGCGGAGCTGGAGGGATTGGCAAAAGTGTTTGAGCGGCATCCAAATGTCTACATCATCTCGGATGAAATCTACGAACACATTAATTTTGTGGGTAAGCACGAGTCGATCGCACAATTTGACAGTATAAAGGACCGTGTGATATTGATCAACGGGTTTTCCAAAGCATTTGCTATGACTGGGTGGCGTTTGGGCTACCTCGCCGCCAGCAAGGAAATTGCCGCCGCAAACGACAAGCTGCAGGGCCAGACGACCTCCGGCACATGCTCTATCGCGCAGCGCGCCGGCATCACGGCTTATGAGCAGGGGTTGGAAAGCGTCCTGGAAATGAAGGAGGCCTTTGCCAGACGGCGCGACCTTGTATATAAGTTATTAAGCGATATCCCCGGGGTCAAAACCAACCTTCCCCAAGGTGCCTTCTACTTTTTCCCGGACATCAGTTCATTTTTCGGCAAGAAGGACACACAGGGCAACACCATCAAAGATTCCGCAGATCTGGCACTATACCTGTTAAATGAAGCGCATGTCGCTACGGTGGGTGGGGATTCTTTTGGCAACAACAATTATATCCGCCTTTCTTATGCGGCTTCTGATGAGAGTCTCGAAGAAGCCCTGCGGCGCATTAAGGGAGCGTTGGCTAAGCTACAGTAGCATAAACGCCCTCTGGCCAACCTCACCAGGGACTTACGACAACAATAGCGATCCGAACCTACTTGCTTCGGATCGCTTCTACGGGATCCAGTCGCGCTGCCATCGCCGCCGGAATGATACCCGCAACCAATCCAATAAGGGTCGATAAAATAATCGTAAGCATGACCATCGTCATGTTAACGACAATTCCCAAGCCAAAAACCGCTTTTACCAGAAAGGCAAGCAGGTATACCACCGATAGGCCCATTAGTCCACCAATAAGACACAACGCAATGGCTTCGATCAGAAATTGCGAAAGAATGAAGTAGTTTTTTGCACCCAGCGACTTTTGGATACCGATGATGTGGGTTCGTTCCTTAACCGAAACAAACATGATGTTGGCAATACCAAAGCCCCCCACTAAAATGGAGAAAATACCAATAAACCCGCCTGCCAAGTTGATCACTTGAAACATGGCGTCGAGCTGAGCCGTGATAACGGTTGTTTTGTTTAGTGAAAAATCATCCTCCTGTTGGGGGCTCAAGCGGTGGATAGACCGCATAACACCGCGCAACTCGCTTTCGGTTTCTTCTAAGGCAACCGAAGGAAGCGCACTTACCAGAATGGCCGGGCTATATTGTCTTATGTTTACCAAGTTGCGTCCGAGACTGAGCGGAATCATCACGACGTTATCCATTGAGACATCGAAAATCATCCCCTCCCCTTCTTTTTTGAACACCCCAATGACGGTTACTTTTCTACCTAATACCGATATTTGACGGCCTACAGGGTCGGCGCTGGGAAACAGTCCTTCTGCAATGGTAGAACCGATCACCGCAACGCTACTGCCTCGAGTGGATTCCATCTCGGTGAAATAACGACCATTTTGGATTTCAAGGTTTCTAATCCCGTAGAGTTCATGCGATGTTGCGGTCACCGTTACGCCCGAGACGTTACTATTGAGATGTTGAACGGTGCGATTGCCGATATCAATGGAGAACGAGACCGCCTGGGCCGTAATCAGGCGTTCTTTCAACGCTTCGTAATCCCGAAGGTCGGGCTCAGGGCGGTTAACATATTTCCACCAAGGGAAATCGGGGCCGCCATCCCAGGGCCACTTCATTACATAAATGGTTTTGCTGCCAAGCTTTTCCACGCTGTTTTCCAAATTTGCACGTAGTGTATCCACGGCCGAAAACACGCCGATAATAATCAAAATACCGATCGTGACACCAAGGAGAGACAAAAATGTGCGCGTGCGGTTTTCGCGCAACGCGGAAAATGCAAAGCCAAAACTTTCAGCGATTAATTTCAGAAATAACATCACCAATAAGACTGCGTTCCCAATTAAAAGTTACAGGCAAAATCTACGGACCTGCCGCCTATAAAACTCCGAAACCGCCATCATAATACCAAAAAAAATTCATAAATTTGCGCGCTTATTTACGTGGACTGGTACTGTCGGAAGTGAAGTGACGTTTCTGAATTACAAACTCACGCGTCACTCTTGGACAGCCCCTATATATAAATGCATCAACTATGAAGCTATCTCAGTTTAAGTTTAATCTCCCCGAATCACTCATCGCCAACGAACCCACGGAAAACCGGGACGAATCCCGTTTGATGGTACTCGACCGCAAAACCGGTAAAATCGAGCATAAAATATTCAAGGACGTCCTGGATTATTTCGATGACAAAGACGTGTTGATCCTCAATAACACGAAGGTTTTTCCGGCCCGGATGTATGGCAACAAAGAAAAAACGGGTGCGACCATTGAAGTATTTTTATTGCGCGAATTGAATAAAGAGCTCCGCCTGTGGGATGTACTGGTTGATCCGGCACGGAAAATCCGCGTGGGCAACAAACTTTATTTCGGCGAAAACGATCTTTTGGTAGCAGAAGTAGTGGATAATACCACTTCACGCGGGCGGACGATTCGGTTTCTGTTTGATGGCACCGACGAGGAATTCCGCCGCAATATTGAAATTCTCGGCGAAACGCCGCTGCCCAAATACATTAAGCGGAAGGCTACACCAGAGGACAAATTTCGTTATCAAACTATTTTCGCTAAGCACGAGGGTGCTGTAGCGGCGCCAACCGCCGGGCTGCATTTCAGCCGCGAGTTAATGAAGCGGTTTGAGCTGAAGGGAATAGATTTTGCCGAAGTGACGCTACACGTAGGACTTGGGACCTTCCGCCCGGTGGAGGTTGAGGACCTCACCAAGCATAAAATGGATTCCGAGCAATTTATCATTCCTCCTGAAACGGCGGACATCGTAAACAAGGCGATCGATGCAAAGCGCCGGATTTGCGCAGTGGGGACTACTTCAATGCGGGCAATCGAATCGTCCGTATCTGCAGACAAGCACCTAAAGCCGGCCAACGAATGGACTAGCAAGTTCATCTATCCGCCTTATGATTTCAGCATAGCGAACAGCATGATTACAAACTTCCACACGCCCGAGTCGACGCTGTTGGTGATGATCGCCGCGTTCGGCGGATACGAGAACGTAATGAACGCTTATGAGATTGCGGTGAAGGAGAAATACCGGTTCTATAGCTACGGCGACGCCATGCTAATTATTTAATGACGACATATGCCATAATCGTCGCAGGGGGGAGTGGCAGCCGCATGAAAAGCGAGGTGCCCAAGCAGTTTATGCTGCTTAACGGACTTCCCATGATGATGCATACCATCCGCGCCTTTTCCCGCAGTACTTTTGCACCGCAGGTGGTAGTGGTGTTGCATCCGAACGTCCAGCAGCAGTGGAGATCACTATGCGCGACTTACGCATTTGACGCACCACATGCGGTGGCCGACGGCGGATCCTCTCGCTTTGAAAGTGTCAAAAGCGGACTACAGACGATACAATTAGGAGATGACGCGGCATCGGAGAGTCTGATAGCCGTACACGACGCAGTCCGACCGTTGGTTACGCCCGATTTGATCGACCTGACCTACGCGGAAGCCAAACGCACAGGGGCTGCGGCATTAGGTTTAACCAGCAGCAGTTCGGTTCGGCTTGAACGCCCTGACGGATCTGGCAACTATAATTACCCCAGAGACCAGGTGTTTCTGATGCAAACGCCTCAGACTTTTAGGGGCGATAAACTATTCGCTGCATATGAGCAGCCCGAAGACCCCCTCTGTACGGATGACGCTTCGGTAGTCGAAAAAACGGGCATCCCAATTACGATTGTAAAGGGGGATGCCCGCAATATAAAAATCACTTTTCAGGACGATTTACTCATAGCAGAAAACCTGCTCGCTCATTCGTCACGCGGCGCCTCTAATAACACGCAATAAAACGGCTATTATTGCGATAACCAACAATACGTGGATGATACCACCGGTAACGTATCCACCAAAAAAACTGATCGCCCAAACGATAACGAGGATGACCGCGATAAAATACAATAAATTTCCCATAGCAATATAAGGTTAATGATTAATAATCAATTATACCAACATTCGCTGGGCGAAAATGTTTGCAGAAAATGGTTTTTCTCGAAGGTTACTGGCTTTTTAAACCTGTCAATGTCAGCCCGTCGTACGCCAGTGCTATACCTGTTGGCAGTATACGCTGCACCTCATCGTGGCGTCCGAGGTTGTGGCTGATATGCGTAAAATAAGTTTGCTGAGCCCCGATGTGTTGCGCGAAGTCAATCGCTTCGTCTAACGTGAAATGGGAGATATGAGCCTCGCGTTGCAAGGCGTTTACAACGAGGATTTTGGTACCTCTGATTTTTTCGATTTCCGATTCATTGACCGTTTTAGCATCGGTTATGTACGTAAACTCACCAATCCGGAATCCCAGTACCGGCATCATATAGTGCATCACTTCAATAGGCTGTATAACTGTATCGAACAGCCTAAAAGGCTGCCGGTCAATCTCGTGAAGCTGCAGTTGGGGAACACCCGGGTACCGTTCGGCGGAGAACGCATAGTAGAATTCGCGCTTGAGCGCTTCATGGACCTCAACGGTACCATATATGTCAATCGCCCCCCCCTTTTGCCGATTGAATGCACGCACGTCGTCTAAACCTGCCACGTGATCTTTGTGCGAGTGCGTAATGAGGATTGCATCTAAATAGGCGACGTGCTCACGCAACATTTGGTACCGAAAGTCGGGTCCGGTATCGATCACGATATGGCGACCACCCAACTCGATCATTATGGAAGATCGCAGCCGTTTATCCTTCGAATCACGGGATGTACATACCTTGCAATCGCATGCGATTACAGGGACCCCCTGAGAAGTGCCAGTACCTAAAAATTTTACGGTCAAATTGTTAGTTTCGTTTGTTTGATGCTTCTCAAAAACTGCCGCTGTTTGTCACTAAGCGTACTGCTCTCCGTCGGCATGTCTCTCAGCAACCCGACCAGCGCGCTAATTTTCATTTCCAAGTTGGAGAACCGGTTGATCACCACGACCTTATTCGCCTGGAGCATGCAGGCACCTGTTTTAAAATTACCTTTTTCATATCGAACCTTGTAACCCAGGTCGCTCAGCAGGGACTCCAGTTTGTCTAAGCTATGTTGCGTATTCGGAAGCACCAGATTCTTGATCTTTACTGCGGCAAATTACAATACATATCCTAAATTCCCAAGCGTTTTATAAACATCACCTTAGGACAACCCGTTTCCAAAAGTCTTGTATAAACCCGAGTCCGTAGGCTACCAACTGAATAAATGATGCCATCACACCCAATGCGGCGATCTTTAGGCTACGGGTGCGCCAAACGGCATGAAAAAAGAGAAGAGCGCCATAGCTGACGATCGTCCAAGCGCCAACACGGCAACCAGCGGACAACCACGCAGGCGCGGTAGACGCCATCCAAGTCCTGCCGATCGCTAACAACATGGTTGCCGCGAGAAACAACACAAAGAAGGCCGGAAAAAAATGTACTAATTTTAATTCCGCCGGGAAATGCTTGTAGATATTGATCCGTGCCCGACCGAAAAAATGCAGTTGCTTGTAAAATTGCTTAAAGTCGGTCCGTCGCTTATGGTAGACCATGGCTTCCGGGATCAGGCCGATTTTGAAGCCAGCCGCTTGAATGCGGATGCTATACTCGATGTCTTCACCAAGACGGGTAAGCTTGAAACCTCCCTCCTGTTCCCAGACCTTTCTGGATATCCCCATGTTGAAGCTCCTGGGGTGAAATACACCGATATGTCTTCGATTACCCCGGATACCTCCCGTAGTAAACGGAGAAGTCATGGAGTAACTGATAGCCTTCTGAACCGGGCTGAAGGAATCATGAGCAGCATCCGGCCCACCATACGCATCCAATGGGTTTCTGTCCAGAAAGGCCCGTACGTTCGTCAAATACTCCGGTGGGATAAGGCAATCGGAATCAAAGATAACAAAGTAGTCGCCCTTGGCGCGCAGGAACCCATAATTCCGGGTAAACCCCTGCCCTTCGTTGGGCTTTTCGAAATAGTGTACATCCAACCGGTCGCGGTAGCTTTCCACGATCTGACGAGCACCGATCGACGATCCATCTTCGATGACCAATACTTCGAATGGCGCATATTGCTGCTGAACCAACGAATGAAGCAATTCATCGATTTCCTGAGGCCGATTATATAGCGGGATAATAATGGAGAAGAACATAGGTCGTTTCGAAGTCTCCGGATGCGTGCTCATATTACTTTTTCGATCTGATAACTATTGCGATCTGGACTGCTCCTGGAAATCAATTCCGCTACGAAGCCGGTGAGAAACAACTGGGTGCCTATAACAATAGCAATTAGGGCAAAGAAAAATAACGGTTGTTCAGTGACGTTTCGATACGGCGTTTGGTTGGAGATACTGACCAGTTTTTCAGCGATCAGCCAGACTGCGATAAAAAACCCCGCTAAAAAACTCAGTACGCCCATGGTACCAAAAAAGTGCATAGGCCGTTTCCCGAACTTGCCCACGAAAAAGATTGACAACAAATCCAAGAAGCCCTTCACAAAGCGCCCCGGTCCGAACTTGGTCTTCCCGTATTTTCGCGGGTAGTGCTGTACCACCTGCTCTCCAATACGCGTGAAGCCCGCCCACTTGGCAATGACCGGAATGTAACGATGCATTTCGCCGTACACCTCGATGCTTTTTATGACATCCTTTTTATAGGCCTTCAGTCCACAGTTGAAGTCATGCAAATTGTGGATACCGGACATGCCTCTTGTAACTGAATTAAATAGCTTAGTCGGAATGGTTTTGGACGGAGGGTCGTACCGCTTTTGCTTCCAACCGGACACGAGATCAAAATTTTCCTGAATAATCCTTCGGTACAGCTCCGGAATTTCGTCCGGGCTGTCCTGCAAGTCGGCGTCCATCGTGACCACCACATCGCCCTGTGCTACGGTGAATCCCACGTTGAGCGCCGCTGACTTACCGTAGTTCCTGCGGAACTTCACTCCGTTGATGCGCGAGTTTTTAGCCTTTAAGCCCTCGATGGTCATCCAAGAGGCATCCGTGCTTCCATCATCAATCAGGATGATCTCATAATCAAAGCGGTGGTCATCCATTACCCGCTTTATCCAAGCAGTGAGCTCAGGCAACGACTCAGCTTCGTTATATAACGGAACGACGACTGAAATATCCATATTATACTATATCCTGCTCTTCATCGTCGCCGACGGTCCGGAATACGGGACGCTCACGTTTGAATATCGCTGCAAAAATCAACGCGCCGATAAAATAGAAAATCGCCGCTATCGCCAGCCCCTGGATTACGTCCGTAAAGCCGGGATTTATCTGTTTTTCAATATTCTTTTCGGCCTCTTCGATGATTTTGTCTACCTGGTCCTGATCGGAAGTCAGCGTCTCCGCCATCCTGGTCGTCGCGTTCAGCGTAATTTCACGCATTGTATCGGCGTACGAAGGTTCAAGCCATTTGGCAAATGCCGTTGTAAAAAGCGTGACGACGACCACCTGGACGATGAACATAATGAAAATATGGGCCAGTGCTTCCCTGAAGGACCAATAACCGCCGATTTTCTTCCTCAAATCAACGGTAAAATAGATAGCTAAGCCGATTCCTATGGCGAGCTGTATGAGTCCGTAAGCAAAATTGCCCATCAGCGAAGGCGCGGCATAATAAATTAATAAGAAGATAATGATGTTAATCGCCGCCCAAATGAGCGCATTTGTGACCGCAATTTTCTTAGCGTTTGGCGCTATGGCTTCGGGATTTTGGGTAGTTGTCATGGTTTTTATCTTTTAGATTCAATGGTTATATGCCGTGATCAGTTGATATATTGCCGCATCAAACGCCGGATTCTTACTAGCCGCGACGTATTGCTTCCAGTCCCGTTCCGTTGGATGTTGTTCGTAAAAGAACCCCATAATCGGATAGAACAATTCTGCCAGTTCCTGGTCGTCGGGAATTTTTGACGCGACGGCTGCTATATCTTCGTACCCCGAATCAATCAGTAGCTGATTGGCAATCACCGGTTCGTAAATCCGGTGCTCATCCTGAAATTCATCCTCATCCACCAGCAAAAATTCCCTGAGATAATCGCTTAGCTGAGGTTCGATGTCTTCATCTGCGCATTCCCGAAGATAGAGCAACAAGTTAAGTAACTCCGTACCACGGTCGATCGTCTCGTCTTCGATAGCCTCCCACTCTTCGGATTCCAGGTAATCCGATTCTAATTTTTGTACATCGGCCGCGAAAAAATTGATCAACAACAAATCAAATATCGGCTCACGCAATGCTTCAAAATTCGGGCAATCATCGAACGCGGCATCCATAGCCGCGACCTTGTCGAGATACGGTACATCAGCAGCAAATGCTTCGATTAACTTGGCAAAAAGCATCGAGGCATCGACTTTTTCGATCTCGGCATATGTATTAAGGGCGGCCCTAAGGGCATTTTGTACGTGCTTGTCCATTATAACTGCGTATTGATAATTTGCCGATTGTTTGCGACCAGGGTGACTTTTCCTGTCAGTTCGACACCGAACAATGGGCTGTTGGTCGACTTTGAACGATTGGTAGCGGCATCGAACCTCCAGCTCCCGGCCGGATCAAACAGCACCAAATTCGCTTCCGCGCCTTCAACCAGCTCCGGTATGGGCAATCCGAGAATTTTTCTAGGGTTAACGGCCAGTTTATCCACTACTTGAAACGGCGACAGCCCGGCTTTAAGCGCTAATGGCAATACCGTTTGGATGCCTATGATACCATTAGCTGCGATTTCGTATTCAACGTTCTTATATTCGACTTCATGTGGCGTATGCTGCGAAACAATCGCATCTATGGTGCCATCATTCAACCCTTCGAGTAACGCGCCGACATCCTCTTGTGTGCGCAACGGCGGGCTCACCTTATAGTTGCTATCGAAACTGGCAACCAGGTCGTCCGTAAAAACGAGATGATGGGCGGCCACGTCGCAGGTAACGCGAATCCCGCGCTCTTTTGCCTTTCGGATGAGTTCAACGCTTTGCGCAGTACTTATCGTGGTAAAATGAATTGGCGCATCGTTATACTCGGCGAGATACAGGTCACGGGCTACCATCAGCGCTTCAGCGAGATTAGGATTTCCCTTCATACCGAGGTATGTGCTGGTAACCCCCTCATTCATTTTGGCACCACCGGATACGGAAATATCTTCCGCATACGAAACGATGAGTCCATCAAAACCTTTGGTATACAATAGCGCCCTACTCATTAAACCTGCTTGTTGAACCGGCCTATTTCCGTCGGCAAAGGCGATAGCACCGGCTAATTTCATGTTATAGAGCTCGGCCAGTTCCTCCCCGGCCCGCTTCTTACTGATTGCACCCACCGGATAAACACTGACTGGAAGATCTTTCGCACGGTTGACGATCAGGGCCACCTCAGCGTGACTATCGACTGCGGGCCTCGTGTTCGGATGGACCGCAACCCCGGTAAATCCCCCGGCTAATGCGGCTGCACAACCCGTAATAACGTCTTCCTTGGTTTCTAAGCCGGGCTCTCCAAAGTTTGCGTTCAAATCAAAAAAGCCCGGAGCCACATACTGCCCGTCCGCATTGATCGTTACCTCATCGTCCTTTGTCTCTATATTGGGTGCGATATCGGTAATCTTACCACCTTTTATCCGTATATCCACCTGCCTGTCATGAAAGGTATGTCCGGGATAAGCAATCTTGGCTGATGAGATAAGTATGTTATTCATGGATATTTACAATGGGGTTGGTAATGCTGAAAAGAACCAATTATCTAAATGAGGACATCGTGTACGCAAAGTACCGAAAAGCAGGCTTTTTAATGGAATTATAGCTAAAGGCGCACTCATTAAAGAACAAAAGTACAAAATCCGCTGCATAGGCAAACCCTTTATTTCTATATTAGCTTTGAGTGTCCTTTCCCCACTCATAGCGATCGACATGAAAACCGGCCAACTCCATGACCCGGTCGACGACCGTGGCAGCTAACATTTCGAAGTTTTGCGGCCTACTATAGAAAGAGGGACTTGCGGGACAAATGATGCCGCCCGCCTCAGACAGCGTTTGCATATTACGAAGATGAATAAGGCTCAGCGGCGTTTCTCTGGCCACGATAATGAGCTTCCTCCGCTCTTTCAATATAACATCGGCGGCCCGCGAGGTCAGATCCGATGAAACCCCATTAGCAATCCGTGCCAATGTACCCATGGAGCAGGGACAGATTATCATCGTGTCAAACTTGGCTGACCCGGAGGCGAAGGGCGCATAAAAGTCACTTTTTTCATAGAAAGTAAACGGATAGTTCTTATAGCCCTTATCGCCCATTTCGAACTTCCACACGTCTTTAGCATTATCGGACATCACGACACCAATGTCGTCCCATTGGTCTTCCGCCGCCAGCAGTTTATCCAGCAAAACCTTTGCATAGATGGCGCCACTGGCGCCCGTAATGGCCACTACGAGTTTTTTTGACATGATTAGTTACTTTAACCACCAAAGCTATGAAAAGGATTCCTATTCCCCGACGTACCTTAAAAAAAAGTAAATGGAAGTGCCGTTTAAGATAATTTTTTAGTTATTTCGTATTTGTAATACGAAACAACGATCGATGAGCCTTAGTTTATTAGAAGAGTATATTGAAACGGGTGACAGCTTAGCAATTGATGAATTATTGAATGGCAATCCAGGTTTAGCAAAACAGCGAACCAGCCACGATATCTCCCCTCTCCTCTTAGCTTGCTACTACAATAAACCACAAATCGTTAAAGTATTCTTGCGCCACCTCGACGAGCTGACCATTCACGAAGCCGCAGCCTCGGGCGAGCTGGAACAGGTCCAGGCGATGATTGAGGATATGCCAGACCTGCTCGACAGCATCTCCGACCATGGTTTTTCCCCTCTCGGGCTTGCCACCCACTTCGGAAAGGAAGATGTCGTACGTTATTTGTTGGCGAAAGGCGCGGATGTCAACCTCCAATCGCAAAACGGTTATAACGTATATCCAATTCACACGGCTGTAGGTTCCGGATTTGAGCGTATAGCAAAAATGCTCGTCGAAGCCGGCGCCGAGGTCAATGTTTTGCAATCGTCGCGTACCAGTCCACTGCACCTCGCCTCACAAAACGGCAATATTGAACTGATTATACTCCTACTGGAGCATGGTGCACTAGTGGAAATAAAAAATGATATGGGAAAAACGGCTTCGGATTTGGCTGCTGAAAAGGGATATGCGGACATCGCAGATATCCTGAGAATCTAACGCTAGCCTATACGTCCCAGAGGCGGTGTCGCATTCGCTTCACGTAATTGCGAAAATCCAATACTACACCGGCAAGGAAGTAAAATATTATCGGGAATCCGACGGCGAGAAACGACGTGTAAATGAAAAATAAACGCAGTTTGGATATGGATATCCCGAATCGTTCCCCAATATAGGTGCACACACCAAATGAACGTTTCTCGAAAAACAGGAGCACTCGCTTGATCATCCTTTCTATGTGTTTTTAATAACCGCCAAACCTATGCTGCAATCGAGGCATTTTTTACGATCACAATAAAAAGCCTTCATCTGTAGCAACGCCTGCGATTCAGCGGCTTGCCTTGCATGAATACCAAACGTGGAAAAACGCCTTATTATTGCATTATCTTCCGGTTTTAAAGTCTCCAGCAAGGATACTGCTCGGTAAATATACGTTTCTTCGTTTATATATTTGCCGAAAGCGAATAAAATGACCGCAACAGCATTGATGAGCAGCGTTTGTATCGATCGCTCTCCGAGTTGATTACTGTGCGTAGCCGACCGCTTTCCTATTCGATAATGACGACGCCAATATTCGTGTACCGGCAATTGTTGGAACATCGCTTTTAGTTCCACGGATGTAGGCGCATCGCGAATAGTGGCAAATGAATAAGGTGAGCGGGCGCAAAACGCCACAAACTGTGCGATTCGCATGGACGGAAAATTACCGGGGCGTGTGCGCATGAACCTCCACGGGAGTCCCGGAGGAGGAGAAAGTACATGTAGTTTTTGCCGGTATGCGTATTCATTACGAAGCGCAGCGGTGTATTCGTCGACCGGGCCCGTACCTTCCAACATCCCTGCCTGGCCGAAAAAGATCGCTTCCAGCGCCAAGGACCGTTGCTGATATTTCGTCAAAATAGCCTGCGGCACCGAGCGCGCAAGCTGCTCAAACGCCGGCGCGTTAATGCTAAATCCAAAACAACGTGCCATCCATAGGTAACAGGTCTCGTCCCAATTTCCCTGTTGCTGTTCGAGTAAATCCAACACATCATTTACACGATGTTCAAAACGTTCAATCAGTAAACGGGACAGCCATTGGGAAATCGTTAAGGGCGATATTACGTCAATATGTCTTTCGCACGGGATCCAGGACATGCCGTTCATCATCTGTTGATACCTTTGCAGCATAAACTCCGAAATCAGCGGTTTTAACTCCAATACTTCCGGCGTGGTACCATCAATGCGTCGGACGTCTTTGTCATGCTCGTAGACGACGTGCAAAATCACGTTGTTATACGCCAGGTCGTGGTCGTGACGATGGGTATTCCAATCCGACGAACGCCAGTGGATTTCCACGTTGCCGGCCCATTCTGTTGTGCCGATACGAATTTTCGCCGACCTAAAATCGGGGCCCGCGTGATTATTATGCATACCGGTATACAATATGGCCAACGGCTTTCCGGATACCGTTACCGGCTTTTGAGTTTGATAGAGCCGGTATTTCCAGATGAAATGTAAAAGATCTTCAGGCAAGGTCATACCTAAAGTTACGCATTATTGGCGGAATGCCCCAAACTGAATCGCAATCGGTCAATAATAATCAAACCACGAAACGATGTCCGCATGCTGCAAACGCGATTTTTCGTCGCAGTCGTAATCACGGATAATCTTGCCATCTTCCATCTGGATGAGGCGCGTGCCATAACGCAGTGCTTCGCTGATGTTATGAGTGACGAGCAACGCCATAAGTTGGTTTTCGCGAATAATCCGATCAGCAATCTCCATCACCTCCCTTGCCGAACGCGGATCTAACGCAGCGGTAGGCTCATCCAACAGCAACACTTCCACGCCGGTCATCACCGTCATCAGGAGCGTAATCGCCTGTCTTTGGCCACCGCTCAGTGTACCCATGACTTGCGAAAGCTTGTCTTCTAGGCCCATTCCTAAAGTAGCCACTTGCTCTCGAACCCGGGATTTGAAATCGTTAGTAATCCCCAGTTTCATCCATTTGGTCGATCGGCGTAGCGCCGCCATCCGAAAGTTATCCAACACGCTCAGTGAGGCCGCAGTACCGGTCAGGGGGTTTTGAAAAACTCGCGCTATCCATCGGCTACGGCGATAGTCTGGCATACTTTGGATTTCCACCCCATGTAACCGAATTGTACCGCTGTCTGGGAATACAGAGCCCGCGATGAGGTTGAGCAATGTACTCTTACCTGAGCCATTTGCGCCAACCACTACGGTGTAACTCCCTGGCGTCAGCAGGAGGTTAACTTGGTTAACCGCGGTTATCTCTGTTGGTTTGCCGGCATCAAATACCTTATGCAGGTTGTGAAGTTCTACCATGTGCTTATCTACCGTTTATTAAACTGAATAAACACGCTACCCACACGTGGAAGCGCCACGACAATCAAAACCAGGAGAGAAGTCGTCAGCTTTAAGAGGTTGGCATCCACGCCTGCTTCCAGCGTTAACGCCAACACCAGTTGAAAGAGTATAACACCCAGCAGCACGCAGATCAACATGGCAGGAATTCTATTTATTTTCAGCAGCCCCATGAGCGTGTCCCCGATAATTACCGCGCCCAAGCCACTGATCACAATTCCGATCCCCATGTTGATGTCGGCAAACCCCTGAAATTGAGCAATCAAGCTGCCACTCAAAGCGACCAGCGCATTGGCGATCGCCAATCCGTAAACCTTCATTCGCCCTGTGTTCACACCCTGTGCCCTTACCATGCTTTCGCTATCGCCCGTGGCCCGCATGGCAATACCAAAGTCACTCCGCAGCATAAAGCTCATAATCGCGAACAAGCCAATAAGCAGACCCATTAAGACCACCAAAGTATTGTAGTCGGCGTTAGAAAAAGTCGAAAGGACGTTAAATACATTACCATATGTCATAAGCGGCAGGTTGGAGCGTCCGAGCAGGGTTAGGTTAATAGAGTACAACGCCGTCATCATCAATATTCCGGCCAGCAGCGGATTGATACGCAGCCGCGTATGAATCAAAGCAGTACATGAGCCGGCGAAAGCGCCACCAAGCATCGTCAACAGCAGCGTGGCAAACACCGAATGCCCACTCGATAAACATACACCAGTGATCACGGCACCCAATGTGTAACTACCATCTGTGGTGATATCCGGAATGTTGAAGATTTTCATGGAGAGGAACAGTCCCATCACCATAGGACCGAAACACAAAGCTTGAATGAGGGCTGCGACGTAAAAATCCATACTTCAATGGCTTATATGTGTTCGAACTCATACTTATAAACAACCTCAAGTCGATCTCGACCAACCGCCTGTGTTTCTGTCGGCTTTTGATGAAGCGTGGGCGCGGCCACCCCTTTTCCCCACACATCCGGCGCCGTCAAAATACGCGCCTCATCCCACAAACCCGACTCAAGAAAAATATTGAGGGTTTTCCGGCCCCCTTCCACGATCAGCGACTGTACGTCCATAAGATAAAGCTGATAAACGATCTGTTGGGGTAGGTATAGATCGAAGTTTTCCAGCTCGACCAATTTAATGTTACCGGTCCAGTCGGTTTTTACCGCGTTAAAAACGACCGTCTCTGCACCGGCATCGAATATCTTCGCGGTCGGCGGCGTTGCAAGATGTTTGTCAATGACGACGCGTCGGGGATTCCGCCCCTCCCAATCCCTCACGGTAAGCTGTGGGTTATCGGCAAAGACGGTATTCGCTCCGACCAATATCGCATCTTCCTCGCTGCGCCAGCGGTGTACCAGCTGACGCGCTTCCGCGCCGGTAATCCAGTGCTGGGAACCGTCAGACGGTGCCATGAAGCCATCGGCTGTCTGCGCCCACTTAAGTATAATATATGGACGCTGTTGGCGTATGCGTGTAATAAACCGACGGTTGAGCCACCGCGACTCTTCGGCCAATACACCTTCTATAACCTCAATTCCCGCCGCCCTGAGAATGGCTATGCCTTGCCCGTTTACCCGGTCAAACGGGTCGCGACACGCCACCACCACCCTTCCAATCCGATGTTCGGCCAACATGTTTGCGCACGGCGGTGTCTTGCCATAATGCGCGCATGGCTCTAAACTGACATAGAGCGTGGAACGCGCGAGGATAGCCATTGCATCCGCTCCGTACTGCGCTTTCACCTCCTCTACCACTAAAACTTCCGCGTGAGGACCGCCATATACGCGGTGGTAATTTTCGGCAATAATCTTTCCGTCATAGACCAGTAAAGCGCCCACCATCGGATTTGGGCTCACCCCTCCCGCTCCACGCTGTGCCAATTCCAAACAACGCCTCATGTACAGTTCGTGCGCTTCCATGACGCAAACTTAGCTAAAATTGTCAGGACTTGCGCCTGCTTAAAGCCGCATGTCGTATGTTTGCAAGTATGGAAAAGGTTGGGGATATCGAACAACGGTTTATAAACGAGCTGGCAGATCTATACACTGCGGGTGAAGTACGACAAATCTGCTTTATGATATTTGAAGACCGTCTAGGCTGGTCCAAATCGGAATACCTGCTTCGTAAGCACGACGAGGTCAGCGGGAAACTATACGAATGGGTCTCCGATGCCTTACGTGCACTTAAGAGCGCCAAACCGGTCCAACAAGTGCTCGGCCATGCATGGTTTGCAGGCATGAAGCTGATCGTGGACGAGTCTGTACTGATACCAAGGCCGGAAACAGAGGAGCTTGTGGCGCTCATCGTTGGCCAACATTCCACAAATGCAGAGAAACCGCTGCGTATTATTGACATTGGTACAGGTAGTGGTTGTATTGCGATTGCTTTGAAAAAAGCGCTCCCGCAATCATCCGTTTATGCGCTGGATGTTTCTCCCGAGGCATTAAAAATCGCAAGGCAAAACGCCGAAACCCAATCGACACTGCTATCGTTTATCCAAGCAGACATTTTGGAGTGGGATCTTTGTTTTCAGCCGGACCAGTTTTTTGACATCGTCGTGAGTAATCCGCCGTATATCACCTACGCCGAACAAGCCGACATGAACCGTAATGTGCTCGACTACGAACCTCACGGAGCGCTCTTTGTGGATGATAGTACTCCATTGGTGTTTTACGAGCACATCGCGACTTTCGCTCTTCAGCATTTAACCCCAGGGGGAAGTTTATATTTCGAGGTCAATAAGCATTACGGAAAACAGGTTAGAAAGGTACTTGAAAGCAAAGGCTTTCACGATGTACATCTTAATAAGGACATGCATGGTGCCGACCGAATAATCCAAGCAAAAATTAAATTATGAACCATAGAATTATTCCGCTTGTTATGGCGTGTTTAGGGCTGCTAGCCTGCTCTTCATTGCACAAGCCGGCCGACCTCATTGTATACAACGCAATCGTTTATACCGTCGATTCCGCCTTCGGGATCGCGGAAGCATTTGCGGTGCGAGACGGGAAGTTTATTGGAATCGGAAAAAACGATGATATCCTTACCGCGTACCGTGCTGATTCGGTAATCGACGCACACGGACGACCAGTATATCCGGGATTTTACGATGCACATTCGCATTTCTCCGGTTATGCACATACATTTGCACAGGCCGACTTGACGGGAGCAGCCTCATTTGACGAGGTCATTGAGCGGCTTAAACGGTTTCGCTCCGTTCATCCAAACGCGTCTTGGTTACGGGGCCGGGGATGGGATCAGAACCTGTGGGAGACAAACGTTTTTCCCGATCGTGAGAAGCTGGACAAAGCATTTCCGGACTTACCCGTTTACCTGGTTCGGGTTGACGGACACGCCGCACTGGCAAACGGAAAAGCGCTGGAAGCGGCGGGTATTCACCATGCGTTTGACGTCGCCGGCGGCGTGATAGAAGAAAAGAACGGGCGTACCACCGGCATCCTGATTGATAATGCCATGGGGTATGTCGCTTCCGCCATTAATCGGCCAAGCGCCGAAGAAACCACGGAGCTTTTACAGGTGGCCGAGGATTCGTGTTTGGCGGTCGGCCTGACGACGGTCAGCGACGCAGGGTTAGGTCGCGCAGCCATTCGGCTATTAGACAGTCTGTACAGGCAGGATATTTTGCGGATACGGAACCATGCAATGGTGGGTTTATCGTCCGCAAATCTCGACTATTTTATTGAACGAGGCCCTTATATCGGTGATCGCTTTACCGTCCGATCATTCAAGATCTTGGCCGATGGGGCCCTCGGTTCACGAGGCGCCTGCTTGTTGGAACCCTACGCCGACGCTTCCACCTCCGGATTTTTGTTGCACCATCCCGATACGCTGGAATCGGCGATTGCACGTCTTGCAAAAAGCGAATTCCAGGTATGTACTCATGCTATTGGCGATTCTGCTAATAGGCACATACTACAGCTTTATGGCAAACACTTGCTGGGTAAAAACAACCGCAGGTGGCGCATCGAGCACGCCCAAGTGATCGCTCCAGAGGATTTTAAAAAATTCAATGCGTTCTCCATCATTCCATCAGTCCAGCCAACGCATGCTACGTCCGACATGTATTGGGCTGTAGACCGACTCGGTAAAGAACGTATAAAAGGCGCTTATGCTTACAAGCAACTGTTAACAGAATCCGGCATGCTGGCTCTGGGTAGCGATTTTCCGGTCGAACATATAAACCCGCTTTATGGGTTTCATGCAGCAGTATCGCGCGTCGACAGCCGGGAACTCCCGATGGGCGGCTTTTTGCCGGAACAGGCTATCAGTCGAGAAGAAGCACTGCGCGGCATGACCATCTGGGCGGCATACGCATTTTTTGAAGAAGAAAGCAGCGGAAGTATAGAATTGGGTAAAAACGCCGACTTTGTCATTCTTGCCGGGGATATTATGAAAGCGCCTTTAACGGAAGTTCGTGACATCGCCGTATTGAAGACCATTATTGCAGGACAAACCGTATATAGTAAAGATCTAAATTAATGGATGGCGGATTTAAATCCTGAAACAAAGAGGGTTATTTGTTTTGATCAAATTATCTCAAATTTATTTTGGACAGTACCTTCGATAATCCTATCTTTGCACCACTTTCCGAAAGGGAAAACGTTCATTAGGACAATGATTCCGTAGCTCAGCTGGTAGAGCAATACACTTTTAATGTATGGGTCCTGGGTTCGAATCCCAGCGGGATCACGTCTTGGGACAAGTCTAAAAACGATAGACTTGTCCCATTTTTTTTACCCTGTAATTTACTGTTATTCTGATAGATAAGAGCAATCGCCGAATTTAGTCTCGGAGTTCGATGTCTTGTTCCGTCAAATTCCAAAAAATCAGGGAACATCGAACTCACTATAAGCCTTTTTTCATCAATATCGCCGTTTTCATAGCGTCTATCAATGTTTGCGACCTTTTTTAAGGTGGATGCTACCAAGTCTTTTATTTCCGTTCCCACTACTGCCAAGTCGTTTAATCTACGTTCCAAAACCTCAATTTTTCCTTTGGTCAATTTCTTTACTTCTTGAAAATCGTCATCTGCCATTTCTCCATCAGCATTTTTTAAAAGCGCATTTTGATAGCGTTTGTTCAACGCATCAATCTCACCTATGATATTTGCCCGTTCCGTGTTTTGGGCTTTGGTTTTGTTATTGAAGTCTTTTATAAAGGCTTCGATAAAAACATCGACCATACCCTCTTTTGGCGACATATACCGTAACTGTTTTAAGAAAGCCTCATTGGCGGTTTCGGCTTTGAAACGTACTCCGCAGGAGGAAGTGCAATGATAATAGTAATAGTAATTGCCCATCTTGCCCTTTGAGGCACTTCCTGTGAG